>Ga0105046_10001037_pt1 | contig 41675 bp, 17 predicted proteins | sample MAT03_FD_78385 | JGI IMG/M metagenome (GOLD analysis project Ga0105046, IMG submission 78385) | Freshwater microbial communities from Lake Fryxell liftoff mats and glacier meltwater in Antarctica - MAT-03 (megahit assembly) | ecosystem: Environmental > Aquatic > Freshwater > Ice > Liftoff... | reverse complement strand
TCCGTAAGCGTAGTGGATGATTTTCCGTCTCAAGTATTGTTGCTTGTCAAATAGTCGTAACGGCTGAGCAGAATCTAACCCCGGTCACTGAGGATCGAGCGGGAAATAAGTGTCCGGTACCATTTGCCAGGAACTGGCCCTTCGGGTGCTTCGCACAAATGGTACCGGACACTTATTTCCCGCTCCGCAACCTACTTCAGAAGGGTTGACGGAGGCCTTAGACTATTGAGTTTTCGTTACGCCCTATGCTACCTTTACGCGTCAGAGATTGTGTGAATGCGTTGGACGAATCCACGCAAAATAATTCAATCGAACCTTCGTTGACTATCAGGCCGTATTACGTTAGCCGAAGTTCAGCCCCTGTGCCAGGATAACATATGTCCACCTTACCTCACTTTGCTTGTGTACTGACGACCATCGCAATGCTTGGCGTCACGACGTCCGCGTTCGCCCAAAATCGACCAACTCACTCCAAAGGAGGCCTTACCAATAACGGTGGACAGCCAATTGGCGTCGAAAAAGCAGATGACGTTAGCCAGTGCCCAGTGATCGGTGGAACCGAAAAATCCTCGTCGGAACGGCATACCGCTGCGGGAGCGATGTCGAACGGAGACTGGTGGCCGAACCAGCTAAACCTACGAATTCTTCATCAGAACTCGCCAAGCAGCAATCCAATGGGTGAGGAATTCAACTACGCAGAGGAGTTCAGCAAACTTGACCTGGAAGCTTTGAAAAAGGACATTGATGCGTTGATGACCTCGTCACAGGACTGGTGGCCAGCTGACTACGGTCACTATGGTCCGTTGTTCATTCGGATGGCTTGGCACAGTGCTGGAACGTATCGCGTCGCCGACGGCCGGGGTGGCGCGAGCTACGGCACGCAGCGGTTCGCCCCACTCAATAGTTGGCCCGACAATGCGAATCTTGATAAAGCACGTCGTTTGCTATGGCCCATTAAGCAAAAGTATGGCCGTAGTATCTCGTGGGCCGACTTAATGGTGCTCACTGGAAACGTGGCACTTGAGTCAATGGGGTTCAAAACATTCGGATTCGCCGGAGGTCGGGCCGATGTTTGGGAACCGCAAGAAGATATCAGCTGGGGGCCGGAGAGCGAATGGCTCGGCGACACTCGATACACCGGAGATCGCGAATTAGCAAATCCTCTCGCGGCAGTTCAGATGGGATTGATCTACGTCAACCCACAAGGGCCCAATGGTAAACCCGATCCGCTCGCTTCGGCGAAGGACATTCGAGAAACATTTGGCCGCATGGCGATGAACGACGAGGAAACTGTTGCGCTCATCGCCGGTGGCCATACCTTTGGCAAAGCTCACGGAGCAGCAGATGCAAGCAAGTTCGTCGGTGCCGAACCTGAGGGCGCTGGCATCGAAGAGCAAGGCCTTGGTTGGAAAAATACGTTTGGAAAGGGCAATGCAGGCGACACGATCACCAGTGGCCTGGAAGGGGCTTGGACATCGACCCCCGTTGCATGGTCAAACGGATACTTCGACAACTTGTTTGGCTACGAATGGCAATTGGTAAAGGGTCCAGGCGGTGCGTGGCAGTGGACTCCGAAAGATGAAACGGCGAATGGAACTGTTCCGGACGCCCACAATGCGTCGAAGACACATCCGCCGATGATGTTCACGACAGATTTGTCATTGAAGCTGGATCCGATCTACGGGCCAATCTCAAAGCGATTTCACGAAAACCCAGAAGAGTTCGCCAACGTCTTCGCCAAGGCGTGGTACAAGCTGATGCACCGCGATATGGGGCCTGTAGCCAGGTGTTTAGGGCCATTGGTTCCCGAGCCTCAACTTTGGCAAGATCCCGTTCCCGCGGTCGATCATCCATTGATCGACGAGCAAGACATCGCCATTCTCAAGGGCAAGTTACTAGGCTCGGGGCTTTCGGCCTCTCAAATGGTTTCGACAGCGTGGGCGTCGGCGTCTACCTTCCGCGGTACCGACAAACGCGGCGGAGCCAACGGCGCTCGCATTCGCCTTGCCCCGCAGAAAGACTGGGAGGTGAATAATCCTGCCCAACTTGCGACGGTCTTAAAAACGCTTGAGAAAATTCAAGCAGACTTCAATCAGTCGCAGTCCAGTGGCAAGAAAGTTTCACTTGCAGACCTGATCGTTCTAGGCGGCTGCGCAGCCGTTGAGGCCGCAGCCAAGAAGGCTGGACGCGATGTGCGAGTGCCATTCACACCTGGTCGCACTGACGCCTTGCAATCAAATACTGACGTGGAGTCGTTTGCCGTACTCGAACCGAAGACGGATGGATTCCGCAATCACTTCGGACGTGAGCACGACCGGCCGGCGGAAGAGTTGCTGGTCGACCGAGCGCATTTGCTTACGCTTACTGCTCCAGAGATGACGGTGCTCATCGGCGGCATGCGAGTTCTCGATACAAACACTGCATTCCCGCAACTTGGCGTATTCACCAAGCGGCCCGGAGTGTTGACAAACGACTTTTTTGTGAACCTGTTAGACATGAGTACACAGTGGCAGAAGTCCCCAGTGTGTGAGCACTTTTTCGAAGGTCGGGACAGCAAAACGGGTCAGGTTAAATTCACTGGTAGCCAAGTTGATCTCGTGTTTGGTTCGAACTCCCAGCTCCGTGCCATTTCAGAAGTCTATGCAAGCGAAGACGCACAGGAGAAGTTCGTCGACGACTTCGTAGCGGCTTGGTCGAAGGTCATGAACCTTGATCGCTTCGACCTTGATCTAGCCCCGCAAAAGGGGTTGAATTCGGTAACGCTTGGTAAACGCTAATCTTGCAGTTCCGGAAATACATCTGCGTCAAGACCTGCACGCTGGATTACGGACTTCAATCGCAAATGAAAATCGCTCTTGAGGTTAGCGACCTGTTGCTCCGTCATTCCCGTCTGACTAGAAACATCTTTGTTTCCAAGGCCGCAAACGATTAACAATTCGATGCACTTTAGCTTTTGCCACTCGTCGCGTTCTTTCCAACGCTGAATGGATTCGCCTACCGCGGTTGCAACCGCTTCTTCTTCAAGTCGTTGTCGTTCACCACTTCGAGCAATGGAACTGGCTACTCGTGCAGAACCGGGAAGTTGCATTGTGAGATCATCGCTATCGTTGCGGCGTCCAGAAACGATGGGAGGCCGGCGTCCGATTCGTCGTAAATGATCGGTAAGCTTGTAGGCACAAATCGAGAACAGGTAACCTTCCAAGGGGCGTCGTGAATCGTAGTTAGGCAGACTAGTAAGAAAACCGATAAACGTCTCCTGAACGATATCCTCGCTCGCCGCGCGATCACGTAAGCGACTGTCCGCAAACGCTAACAATCGCCCTTCGAAATTCTCGATTAATTTTTGCCATGCGACCGGGTCTCCAGCCCGAACCGCGTCTACGAGAGAAGAATAATCGGTACTTGTATCTGACATTTGATTGCAAATGGCGAGCGAAAAGGGTTTGCGATGGGTGGTCGATGGCCAGGATTATAGCAGTTCAATACCGGCCAACTTGGAAAAGGTTTTCGATCGGATCTTTCGTGGAATCGGCTCGCGTCCAGCGATCGATTCCTCGTGCGAACCGAAGTGTTAAGAAAACTCGACTGCTTGCACAGAAACTGTATCGCACATTAATCCCATGGTTCGTATTCGCTATATTTTTAGGGGTTGTTGCGAACCTGCCGCGACAGAGCGTTCGACTGCGATATTGGTATGTCGGTGCGAACTCGGGAGCCGCCGAGAGAGACCGTCATGCGTCGTCAATTCTAAATGGGGTGGGGAGCGTCAACGGATGGGCTGAACCACAGCCTCTTGGAAGGTTCATCGGCTGGCCAATCGCAGTTCCGATAGGTACCCAAGACAAAGGAATCTTATCGGTTCGAACCAGCATCTTGATTGCAAATGCGTTCGTTGTGGTCGCCCTTAGAGGATTGGCAGCAATCGTTGGAGCTGTCTTTCAAACCTTTCGGCAACGTTTGCGCAAGGCAGCAACGAAAGGGCGTCGCCGATTGACGTCGTTGCACGCGACCGCAGTCGCATTTGCGATGGTCATCACGGGTGGCATCTTGGTTGTGTCGATGAAGGCTATTGCGAACGATCAGTTTCGACAAGAACTCAATCGATAGAATCACTTGGTGTCGGCTAGTTGATGCAGTCATTCAACGGCCTTTCGGCATTGATGTCTCTGGAGATCGCCGGAAATCCCGTCCGGTCGACTGCGGATGTGAGCGTTTCCCTGCCCGCTAGCATTAAGGAATTTTCTGCATGGCTGGAGCCGCAGGAGGGAAGAACCCTTTCATTTATCGGAATGAGCCATCTAGAGTTAGCAATGAGCGGGAAATAAGTGTCCGGTACCATTTGTGCGAAGCATCCGAAGGGCCAGTTCCTGGCAAATGGTACCGGACACTTATTTCCCGCTCGATCCTAGCCGACTCAGCCGCGATTGGTTCTCGAATGCCGGAAAATGGGTCCATCAACACAAAGTTGAACGCGTCATCTTGAGGAATTTCTTCGCAACGCGACGAACAATGTAGATGTCATCTGACTATCGCTTTATAAAGTTTTCAAATACTCAAGGACGGCCATCTTTTCGGATGTTGAGAGTACTTCAGGGAAATCATGGCCGGTATTGGCCTTTCCAAACTTTCGCGTATCAAAGTATTCTCGCCGAGCAGCAATATCTGTTTCGCTAAGAGGTATTCGATCAACCGACTCGATCGTTAAGCCTACCTTCGCGACATCCATTGCCTCTTCCGTGCGATGCCATACGGCTGGTCGTTCATCTGGGTTTAGTAAGTGCCACAACGTCGGGACACTTCCGTTGTGAAAGTAAGGTGCACTTGCCCACACTCCGTCCAGTGGAGGTGCAACGTATCCGTCGGGGTTTGCTACCGTTTCCTGTTCGTCCGCTTCACCTGCGTGAGCAAACCAACTATCGGCATATTTCTGTCGACCTGCGACGGGCAATGCGGTCAACCGAACCGGATCGGTGCCAATCTCTTCGATAGGAATTCGTCGGTTTGGGTACGTTGATTCGCGACCGTAGGTGCCATGGCATTGGGCACAAGTTTTGTCAAAAACTTTCCTCCCAGCAGCGACAAGCTCTTCGTCGATCGACCCACTGTATTTCGGTGGCCGAAGTGACATCAGGTAAGCATAGATATGCCTAAAATCGGTCTCGTGATCGCGATAAAACGTAGCGTCGTTTTCCGGAACAAGTGTGAACTGCATCAGTCCTCGATGCCCTCGCTCAGCGAATCCATCGATGTAGATATTCGGGCGCTTATAGAAATGCCACCATGGCGGTGCATCCATATCGTGATGAACTGCCGGCTGTGGCATCGAATCGATTACGTTCAACTGAGTGTCACGGCGACTCATCAACCCAATCCCGAAGACGACGGCATTGGTTGTTCCGTGCGTGCCACCAAGTGGGATGAACATAGCGCCAAGATCCATTCTAGACATCGGCTTGCCCAGCTTGAACTTCGTTATGCGTAGCTCTTCGGTCATCGTCTGCAACGCAAAATGATTATTGGGAGCACCCGGCGTCGTTACTCCATAAACAGTTCCGCCGTGACAGGAAAAGCAGTTCATTGTCCACGTCTTGCCGCTTGGGTTGTCCGTTACAACGTATTGGAGCGGATCGAGTGTTTCATTGCCCGGTCGAGTGGTTAATCCGTAACGAGTCATCGCCATCTTGCGACGAACCTCAGGCGATGCGTTCGCTGCTATCTCGCGAAGCGGTTTGGGCCAAGCGTTCCACACGCCGTCAAAGACTTCCTCGGTAAAATCCGGTGGAAGAAACGAAGTGTTGACGAGCAGATCATATCCTTTGGCAGCGTCGCCAAAGGCGGAGTGACTTTGCTCGCTAATCGAAACTCCTTGTGAAATCTCCTTATTCGCTTGCGCCCATAATGGACGAGCAAGGACCAAAATGATCAGGACAAGCGCTGAACGGAGAAGAAAAAGTGGATTGGATATCATGCGGATGCAAGGCTTGTGCGGCTGAGCTTCATTTGTATCTCTTCGAGCGATAGTATCGTTTGTCTCGGTAACCGTACGTTCACGGAGCAGAAAACGGGCGATTGTTTCCGCTTTCGAAAACTATTTTGTATCGACTGCCCCCACCTCGCTAAACTCTATCACTTGCACGCCTCCGAAAGTGTGGATTTTTGCTGCAATTTCGCCAGACTTGGTCTGTGATTCGATTAGCTTTCGGCCCATCGTGGGGCTTCCCCGAAGAACCAAGGTATCACCGCCAGCCATCTTCGTATTCGACATATTGATGACTTCAATATTCTTCCACGGATAAGTCCCGCTGAGCGGAAACGTCAGATACCCTGCGGATTCCATCGACGATGGCGATTCTCGTTCCAGCAACCTTTCCGTCTCAATAAGCCCCGGGCTCAACAACACGACTCGATCCGCCGGTTGGTTCTCATGCAACCACCGAACCGCTTGCCTCCAACCTTCACCACGACGCACCAAAACGACATCACCTGCCAACATTTTTGCGGGGAGTTGCTGACTTACCAAAACAATCGCCAAGGGGATGGTCGCAACCGTCAACGTCAGCGTCCGCATGGCGGTCAATGGCATCCGGATTATTGCGACTAACCGGATTGTATTGGCGACTATCTCGCCGCACGCCGCCGCGAGAATGGGAAGACAAGCAACGAAGTATCGCCTATGAAACACAGGCGCGATGTCAAGCACCGAAACCGTCCAGAAAGTGCCGACAGCCAATGCTGCAACGACAACCAAGTGACCTGCGACTGAACCATCTGCGGTCGATAGAGTAGCCTGCTGCGAGCTAGACTGGACCGCAACGACTGCTCTCGCGACCATCCAAATGGTGGATGGTGCAATCACCAATGCAACCCAAGGCCATGCGTTCCAGTATTGACGAAAAGAGGTTGCCTGCCCGACAGAACCCCATTGGGTTCGAAGTTTCCACGCCGTCGAAAGAACTTCGATGCCAAACCCGCTAATCTGTATTGAGAACAAAACGAGACAAAACAAATAGATGAACTTCAATCGAGGCTTTGCCTCGAAGGAAAACACCACTTTCCGGATGCTTTGGTTTCGGATCAGAAAACTTGCCGACACTAACCACACGAACACCCCAATCGATGTTGGCTGTAGTGCGAAAGCGATTGTGGAAATCAAGACAAGTAACGAGGTCGCATGCTTACTTTGGTAGGACAATCCGTGAAAACTTTGTCCAAGAGCCCAGCTTCCGATGGCACCAAGCAGAATCACGAATGCAAACGGTCTTAGTTCAGTGCCATAGAAGATCGAGTTGCTTTCCAACGCCATTAGCAAACCCGCGACCATACCGGCCAGCAGACACTTTCGCGATTGAGCGATGCTGATGACGAGGACTGACGCGGCAAGCGAGGATGCGATGACACTGGGAAGCCTAAGTATTAACTCCGACTCTCCGAACATCTGCTTCCAGACCCAAATCACCCAAAAGTAAAACGGGGTTTGATTTCCCTCCGCCGCCCTCGGAGCGACTTCACCGAATGTTCCCCAAACACTCCAGGCCGAATGCAATTCATCGACCCAAAAGCTTTCGGAGCAAGAGGGTAGCCGTGCCGCGATCGCGATCACAAATACTCCGACTGCCACGGCAAGTGATCTATATGGTCCGGTCCTCTGGACGCAAGGATCGAGGCTTGAGGCGATCACGCTAATTGAGTTGCCAAAGCAAGAGGACTTGAAGAGGTGACTCGTCGCAATGCATCGCAAACGTCACTAATCTGAGACCGAGAAACATCCAAGTGGGTCACCATTCGAATGGACTGCGGGCCAATCGCGAAACAAAGCACGCCCTGCGAATGCAGACTTTTTACGAACTGCGCTGCCGTACCCCAAGACTCATCGATTGCGATCGCAACGATATTGGTTTCTACGCAACCGCCAAGCACTTGGAGGCAATCGCTTTTTCGAACCGTATCACCAATGATTTTGGCGCTTTCGTGATCCTCAATAAGTCGCTCACGATGATGCATCAGCGCATACAACGCGCCGGCCGCGATCATCCCCGATTGACGCATGGCTCCACCGAAAAGCTTTCGGACCCGTTTCGCTTCGACAATGAATTCTTTGGAGCCCGCCAAAACAGAGCCGACGGGAGCGCCTAGGCCCTTGCTGAAGCAGACGCTTACCGAGTCAAAGGGTTTGGCAAGCGTTTCTTCTGATTGACCACTTGCCACCGCCGCATTCCACAACCGAGCCCCATCCAAGTGAGTCTTCAAGCCGTGGTCGTGAGCCCACTGGCAGATGGCTTCGACCGTCCCAGGTGGCTGGATTCGGCCACCGGCTCGGTTGTGAGTATTTTCCAAACAGACCAAGCGGGTGCGAACCATATGGTCATTTTCGGGTCGAATGAGGTGGCGAAGTTGGTCCACCTGCATGATTCCGTCGTGTCCGAGAACGGTTTGTGCAACGACACCGGACAATTGGGCAAACGCCGCTTGTTCGTAATTGTAGATGTGACAATTGCTCTCGCAGATGAACTCGGTTCCGCGGTCGCAATGGATCCGAATCGCGATTTGATTGGTCATCGAACCGCTCGGCATGAAGAGCGAGGCTTCTTTGCCAAGAATATCCGCCGTCAATCGTTCCAGACGGTCGGTGGTTGGGTCAATATCGATGACCGCATCGCCGACCGCGGCGTCGGCGATCGCCATTCGCATTTCGGGAGTCGGGCGGGTGACGGTGTCGCTACGGAGATCAATCATGATTAGCCAGTGATGTGTACGGGGATTCCACGGGTTAGCAACTTGATTATAGCCGTTTAAGATAGAGCTGCGATTTCAAACTTCTCGCGACGCGAATTCAACCGAAAATGCCTGCCACCGAGCCATCCCGACTGACCATTCCTCGCGTTGACGCTCGAGGCGAGTTCTCCGCAGACAAGGAATCGGCCAGCGTTTTGCGGGAACTTCGTGAAAAACTGAGTCCCCGGGGAGATGTCGTCAGCCCCCGCGGTCGCGCGTTGACCGAACAGGTTTTTGGTTCCGCACTAGCCCCGGCAGAAGTCGTTCGGCGGATATGTGCCGAGGTGCAAGCAAAAGGAACCAGCGCCGTCTTGAAGTATGGCGCTGCACTCGACAAAGTCGCCTTAACCCGAGAAGAGTTGCGAGTCCCAGCGGAGAGTCTTGCCGAGTCGCACCAAAAGGCCAGTCCGGAGCTCCTCGACACGATTCGGCGGATCCGAGACAATATCGCCGTTTTTCAATCTGCGATTCTCCATCAGGACATCAGGATCACGCCGCGTTCAGGCATAGAGCTTTGGCAGCGTTACGTCCCGCTTCGCCGCGTTGGAATATGTGTTCCAGGTGGAGCCGCAGCCTATCCATCGACCGTTCTTATGACCGTGGTTCCGGCTCAAGTCGCTGGTGTGAAAGAGATCGCGGTCATTGCACCGCCGACACCATTCGGCGCGTACAACGATGTGATGCTGGCGACCTGTCACGAACTTGGAATCACCGAGGTCTATCGTGTCGGTGGCGCCCAGGGAATCGCAGCGCTCGCTTATGGATGCGACGCGATTCCAGCGGTCGATAAAATAGTTGGACCCGGAAACTTGTTCGTCGCACTTGCCAAGAAGCATGTCTATGGCACCGTTGACATCGATTCGTTTGCCGGGCCCAGCGAAGTGATTGTGATTGCTGACGAAACCGCCAATGCAGAATTCATTGCATCCGACTTGCTTGCTCAGGCAGAGCATTCCCCGGGTTCAGCCATCCTGATCACCTGGAATGAATCGCTTATCGATCATGTCGAATCCGCACTGCAGCGTCAAATTGCGTCGTTGGAGCGTGCGGAGTTGACGATTGACAGCCTTGCGTCCTTTGGCGCGATGATTCTAGTGAGGGATGCTGATCATGCTCGCCAACTGACGGACCAGTTTGCCCCCGAACATCTGCACATTCAAACGTCTGATCCCAAAGCAATGATCGCGAAGATCAAGAATGCCGGAGCAACGTTCCTTGGGCATTACACTCCTGTTGCACTGGGGGACTACGCTGCTGGCCCGAGCCACGTATTGCCAACCGGCGGCACTTGCACGTGGGCTGCCGGACTTTCCAGCAATAGTTTTCTTCGCAGCGGAAGCGTGACTCAGTTTAGTGCTGCAGCCCTGGACCAAATCGCACCTGACGTTGAACGGATTGCGAACGAAGAAGGCCTTACGGCTCACGCAAGAAGCGTTTCCATCCGTCGAAATCCAACAAGCTTCAACGAAGACAATGCTTAACGCGTCCACCAAATCGTTTTTTCGATCCGCGCTTACTCAGATGCAGCCCTACACGCCGGGCGAACAACCGCGCGGCGGCGAGCTGATCAAACTCAATACGAACGAGAACCCGTTCCCACCGCCTCCAGCCGTCGTGAAGGCGATTTGTGACGCGGCGAGCGGGCCATTGAATCGCTATCCAAATCCGATGGCCCAGTCGTTTCGTGATGCCGCTGCGGAAGCGTTAGGTCTGCCCGGTCCCGAGTGGATCCTTGCCGGCAATGGAAGTGACGAAATTCTCACGATCCTCGTTCGTGGACTGGTCGGTGAAGGTGAACATCTTCGTTTGCCGCATCCCAGTTACATCCTCTACCGCACGCTCGCAGATATTCAGGGTGCCAAGTGGGAACAGGTTTCCTTCAATGACGACTGGTCGTTGCCAGCCGCGTTTTCGCAGAACGACGAGAAGTTGCGGTTGGTTCTCCTTCCCAACCCGAACAGTCCAAGTGGTACGATGATCGCTCCCGATGAAGTTGAGCAGATCGCGAACTCGCTTTATTGTCCGCTTGTGGTTGATGAAGCGTATGTGGACTTCGCGAACGACAATTGCATTGATCTGGTGAAACGGAACGAACGAGTTTTGATCACTCGCACGCTTAGCAAGTCGTATGCGTTGGCAGGAATCCGGTTTGGCTACCTTGTCGCCCAGCCACACGTCGTTTCGCAACTTTCCAAAATCAAAGATAGTTACAACTGCGACATGATCTCGATCGCAGCGGCGACGGCGGCCATTCAAAGCAAATCGTGGCTTGCCGAAATACGCGAAACGATGAACGCAACTCGACAGCGAATGTCGCTACGATTGGCACAACTAGGATTTCATGTCACCCCGTCGCAGGCAAACTTTGTCTGGTGCCAGCATCCCGGTGGCAATCATCAAGCGATTTATGAACACTGTAAAGCTGGCGGCTATTTGATTCGATTTATGAATTATCCCGGCTATGGAGACGGTCTCCGTATTTCGGTCGGCTCCGATGAACAAGTCGACGCTTGCCTTCAACTCATTCAACAATGGCTCCAAACTCGATGACACGCGCGGCAAAGATTGATCGCAAGACGAACGAAACCGAAATTCAGTTGTCGATATCGCTCGATGGCACCGGCGAGGGAACTCGCGATTCAGGAATCGGATTCCTCGATCACATGCTGGATCTCTTTGCGAAACACGCCGCCGTCGACTTGGATGTGAAGGCCAAAGGCGATCTTCACGTTGATGACCACCATACTGCCGAAGACATTGGCATCGCCTTAGGACAAGCGATCGATAAAGCACTCGGAAACCGCGCTGGCATTAGCCGATACGGTCACTTCACTTTGCCAATGGACGAATGCTTGGTCACGTCCGCAGTCGATCTTGGCGGTCGGTATGCGTTCGAGTACCACGCGCCCATCGCGGTTCCGAAAATCGGTAGCTTCGACAGCGAATTGATTGAACATTTCTGGCAATCGTTTGCTTCCAATGCTCGAGCCAATCTGCATGTGGTTTTGCATCATGGAAGAAATGGCCATCATATTGCCGAAGCGGTGTTCAAAGCGACGGCTCGCGCAATCCGAATGGCGGCGCAAGCCGATCCTCGTTCGACAGGGATCCCCAGCACGAAAGGCATACTTTAAGACCGACGGTTAGGCCGCTTCTGGATGAACACCGTCCGCAACGGGAGCGGCGAGCGGTGCTTGCGTCATCGATCTTCTAAACAGAGCAATGATTTCCTCTGTCAGACTGTTGGCAACGGTAAGCCGATACGGTGAATCGCTTGGCAAGTCCCTCATTAACCGGCGATGTGCCTTGCCGAGATTGTGGTATGGCAGTGAAGGGAACAAGTGGTGCAGGCCATGATATCGTGTTCCGATCGGGCCCCATAATTCGCTGATCCAAGGTCGTTTAGGGTAGTTCACCGAGTCAAGTAACTGCTCTTCAAACGACATCTCCTCGCCTTGCCCCGTCCACCGATGCGCACCAAGAGTGCGGATTTCGTTTAGTAGAATTAACGAAACGCCGACCACATAAGCGATGATCCAAAACGGATCGAACACTTCACCCCTCAATACCGTTCCACAAGTCAAGAACCACACGCACCACGTAAAGCACAAGGCTTCCTGAAATACGATCAAACGGCGGAGTCTTGGCGTGTCGTCAGTGCGTTCATAGAACGGATCAACCAACATCGTCGAAGCATGTCGATGCACGAATGGCCTCGCGCTGGGAAAGATCCAGCAGATCGGACTGATGATCAAGAACCTCGCTAAAGCGACGAACGGAAGAACCAATGCTTGCAGAAGAAACCCGACGATGAACCAGGGGCTGCTGTGACTGAGGCTGAGGTATTCCCCGTCGTGATCGGTTCCGTAGTGCTTGCGACGATGATGATCGACATGCGGATAATAAAGAAATGACGGAACTAGAAATAAGATGCCGCACAAGGCGTTCCAGGCGATGCGAAAACCGTTGAACTCGTTTTTTGGCAGATGGATCAGCTCGTGAATGAACATCGCGCAGCGCATGTAAAGCAACACGCAAATGGCATATGAAATTCCCATCGTTGGCCACAACCAAAGTGATCCGCTCGGCAACCACTTCGGCAGAAAGTACATTGCATGAAATGCGATATGACCGCCGATGATCGACAACAGAAAGTCGGTCCAGTAAATGGCCGGATTCGGCTTTTGCAAATCTTTAACTAAGCTGCGAGCCTGAGCGAATGAAAACGTCGAACAGCGGTTTTGCGTGGTCTCGGAACCCATGGTACTTCGCTAATCTATAGGACATGATGAATTTGCAGGCCGCCAAATACTTTGCGAGAGTTCCCCGTCTTCGTTCCGACGCGTACGGCTACTGTTAAGCTTATGCCGATGCCCTCAGTTTGGTGGCATGGCCATTGTGGGTTATCGTCCAACGGTACCAGAGAATCAATATCCTTTATCCAAAATCCAGACGAAGTTTTCCAGTTTTTACGCCCCGACTTCGGGCAGCTAGCGTTGTGATTTTCTCAAGAAATTTTCGGTAGGGCATGCATGAATATTGTCATTGTAGGAGCTGGTGCTGCAGGACTAATGGCGGCAGCGTCGGCCGCCGGAGCGTGTCGAGATCAGTCCGTTGCTTGCCGAGTCGTCGTTCTGGAAAAAAATCGGAAAGCAGGCGTAAAAATCCTGATGAGTGGGGGGACCCGATGCAACATCACTCATGATTGCGGGCCGGATCGGATCATGGAGGCCTTCGGTCGAGGCGGCAGCTTTCTTCGACAATCCCTTGCAATGCTCCCACCCGACGAGGTTGTGCGACTTTTTAACTCGCTGGGGGTTGCAACCCAAGTTGAGTCGACCGGCAAAGTTTTCCCCACAAGCAACCGGGCTCTCGATGTTCGCGACTCGCTGCTTCGATATGCCATCGAAGCGGGCGCGGAGGTCAAATTGGAGTCCGTTGTGAAGGGAATCGAACGTGATGGCGACGGCTTTGTGGTTCGGATGGAAGACGGAGACCTGCGTGCCGACAAACTCATTATCACCTCCGGTGGACGAAGCTATCCCGGCTGTGGCACGATCGGTGAGGGATATGTCTGGATGAAGTCGCTCGGACATTCCATCACTCCGACCCGTCCAGCGCTAGTGCCGCTTGTGGGCGGCGAAGCATGGATGCACGAGATTAGTGGCGTGACCCTGGAGAAAGTAGGTGCGAGCGTCTGGTCTGTTCCTGAGACGGGCCAAAAAGCGGACAAGCGCCCTCTGCTGACTCGCACTGGCGGCTTCCTGTTTACGCATATCGGCTATTCAGGGCCTACCGCCATGGACGTTAGCGGTCTGATTACGGGTGCGGGTGAGCCAACCAAAACGCGGTTGACGCTTGATCTCGTTCCCGACATTCAATCATCCTCGATCGAAAGCTGGTTCGATGAATCCAGACGACGAGACGGAAAACGCAAAGTAGTCGCGGCCATCGCCGAGTGGGTTCCAAAGCGCTTGGCTGATGCAATCACACATGATGCAGGCGTTAACGACTGCTCGTTCGCCGAATTGCCTCGTGCCGCAATGATGAAGTTGACGAGCAACCTCAAGCAATTGCCATTGCCAGTAACCGGTACAAGAGGATTTGAGAAAGCCGAAGTGACGGCGGGAGGCGTTTCGCTTCGCGAAGTCGACCCAAGGACAATGCAAAGTCGGTTGGTGAATAACCTATTTATCGCAGGTGAGATCCTTGACCTTGATGGCTGGATCGGTGGCTATAACTTTCAATCAGCGTTTAGCACCGGATACGTTGCCGGCCTTCATGCGGCGAAAACGATTGCGTAGGACAGATTCATGCCGGACTTGATTGCCCAGGGAACTCACTCACGCGAGCGTTGGCGGCGCACGTTACCCAGCAACTCGATCGTCATTGGACGATCTGGCGATGGAGTATGGGGTGTAGCGTGGGACGATCGCATCTCGCGAGAACATGCATCGATTCGATTGGGAAAGGATGGTTCGCTGGCCGTTGAACAGTTGCCGACTGCACGAAACCCGATTTTCTACCGTGGACAAAAACGCGTTAGCTTTGTGGTGTTGCCCGGCGAACACTTTGTCATTGGTCAAACCACTTTTACGCTGGCACTGCGGCCCGAGGTGAACGTGTCGGACGCCGGTCTTGGTGTGACCGAGCATGTTTATGACGTTGCCGAACTGCGACGTCGGGGCTTTCGAGATACGGCACTTCGAATCGAAGCACTTGGTCGCTTGCCTGATATCATCGGCGGCAGCAGCAGCGATGAGGAACTGCTCGTTCGAGTCGTCAGCTTGCTTATACAGTCCATTCCATCTGCCTCCGCAGTGGCGATTCTGAAAGTGAATTTGCTAGACTCTGAGCAAAACTCGCCTCCGACGATTCTTCATTATGACAATCGTTTGCCTCAAGCAGAGGGACCTCGCCCCAGCGCACGAATCGTCCGCGCGGCCGCCCAGCGTCGTGAAAGCGTATTGCATCTTTGGTCCGGTGGCGAATCTGGATCAAAAGTGGACAATGCGTTCACGGCAAGCGAAGAAGTCGATTGGGCTTTCGGCGTACCGATCGGAGGTGAGGGCTGTGAAGGCTGGGTGATCTATGTCGCTGGCCAGCTTGCGTCGTTGCGGAGTGGAGGACTTGGTGAATCCATGCAAGCCGCTCCCGATGACTTGCATGATGACGTAAAGTTCACCGAACTTGTCGGATCGACAGTCGCCAGTCTTCGACACTCACGTGTTTTACAGCGGCGTCAATTGGGAATGCGACGATTCTTCGCTCCGGTCGTGATGGAAGCGATGTCGGGCCGCGATCCCGAAGTTGTCTTGCAGCCCAGAGAAACCGACGTTTCGGTTTTGTTTTGTGACCTCCGAGGTTTCACGAGGCAAAGCGAAGAAGCGCAAGGAAAGTTGCTCGAGCTGTTGCAACGGGTAAGCGACGCACTTGGCGTGATGACTGGCGAAATCTTGCGAGCGGGTGGAGTCGTTGGAGATTTTCATGGCGACGCCGCGATGGGTTTCTGGGGTTGGCCGCTGGACCAAGACGACGCCGTAGGCCGAGCAGCATCTGCGGCTCTCGCCATTCGCGAAGCGTTCCGCGGCCAAGTCAACGCCGGAAATGGGGAAGTCAATTCGCTTCACGGATTCCGTTGTGGGATCGGTCTTGCAACCGGACGCGCGGTCGCGGGGCGGATTGGAACGGTCGACCAGGTAAAGGTGACCGCGTTCGGTCCGGTTGTGAATCTTGCTAGCCGATTGGAAGGGATGACGAAGTTACTCGGAGTAGAGGTCTTGCTTGACGATGTATCTGCCTGCTGGGTGCGAGCAAATATTTCGCCGGACCAAATGCGAGTTCGCCGACTTGCCATCGTTCGGCCCGCAGGTTTCGCCAGTGGCATCGAGGTAAGCCAGTTGCTTAGGCCAGCGACTCACCAAGGGGCTCCAAGCGATGACGACGTCAACGCTTACGAGGACGCTCTGAAATGCCTAATTGAAGGTAAGTGGGACCGAGCTTTCGAACGGTTGCATAGCGTTTCAGCCGACGATCGAGCGAAAGATTTTATGACCGCAACGATTCTGAAACACGGTCGTGTTCCGCCCAGCAACTGGGATGGCGTGATCGATATTCCCAAGTCTTGATTGCCAATGCATGCCGTTATTTTAAATTGCTTTCCAATCTATTTGGAACCGGAACTTCAAGGAATTCTTTTTCGATGCTCGATTCATTACCAACCGCTGACGATGCGGTCGTTATGCTCCGAGGCGCGGTCGCTCAGATCGATTTCGCTCGTCGCTACACGCGTGAACTGCTTGACGCAACGCCCAGGGAGCTTTGGTTCACCCGGCCCCAAGGCACGCCGGCGCACGTGGCTTGGCAGGTCGGACACCTAACCGTCAGTCAGTATGGGCTGCTGATGTTTCGTATTCACGGGCGGCAGGCCGATGACCTTGACTTGATTCCCGGAAAATTTCGCAAGGCTTTTGGTCGAGGGTCGGATCCGAATGCGGAATCCGCAGCGCAGATGTCGGCTGAGGAATTGGTCGAACGATTCGAGCTGGTCAACGACCGAGCGATTCATGGACTCGACGCAATCGACCCGACCGTGCTTCTAGAACCCGTCGAGATGCCGTACGCGGCCTATCCGATCAAGCTTGGTGCGATTCTATTTTGTCCGCTTCATGAACAAATCCATGCGGGACAGATCGGACTTACCCGGCGTTTGCTGGGCCTTGCGAGCATTCGGTAAAGGGAAAACTCTTGAGCGAAGAAATTAAAACCGTGGTCGAGTCGATTTACGACCACCCCAAGTTCTACGATCTCGTTTTCGGTGCCGATTGCGCCGCGGAGCTAAAGTTTATTATCGCCTGTGGACAGCAATTTGCCACGGGTAAGATCCGCAAGCTGTTTGAGCCAGCGTGTGGAACGGGGCGTCTGCTTTTTCATTTGGCGAAGAAAGGTTACTCCGTCCATGGCCTTGACCTAAATCCCAAGGCCGTCGACTTTTGCAATCAGCGATTGGCGCGACACGGCTTCCAAGATCGGGCTTGGGTTGCCGACATGTCCTGTTTTGAAGCGAAGAAAAAGTACGATCTAGCCTTTAATACGATCAACAGCTTTCGCCATTTGGCCTCTGAAAAAGACGCAGAGGGGCACTTGGAATCAATGGCCCGGTGCCTTCGACCCGGCGGGTTGTATCTGCTTGGCGTCCACCTGACGCCGACCAAGGCGGAACCGAGCGACGGTGAATCGTGGTCGGCTCGAAGAGGGCATTTGGCAATCAATACCCACATGTGGACGATTGAGCGCAACGCGAAAAAGCGAGTTGAACGTTATGGAATTCGGTTCGATGTTCACAACCCAACGGGTTCGTTTCGGATCGAGGACATCTTGGTTTTGCGAAGCTACACGGCGCCGCAAATGGGAAAATTGATCGATAAGAGCGGAGCATGGGACGTCGTGGAAACCTTTGATTTCGTTTACGACATCGATTCACCGGTAGTCGTCGACGCCGCAAGCGAAGACGTCGTGTATGTGCTCCGGCGAAGGTGAAAGTTGATCAAACATTCGATTTTCCTGGGCGAAATAGGTCTTATAGGTCTTATGGGACCTAAGAAGACCTATTTCTGTCGATCTCCTCGGCGCGCTCGCCGAGCGAAATACCCGTCCACCGGAGGTAAATTCATCAAGCTTGGAACTTGGGGAACTTTCGATCTTGCCGGTTAGTCCAAGCGGGCGGACAAGATGCGCTCCCATTGATTGTTACAACCACCCCAGGTGTACCTAAGCTCAGTTGCCACCGCGATTTTCGTTGATTTGCAGCCGATCGTAACTACACTTTTGGTGGACCATAAGAGGTCCCTAGGTGACCTGTCTTATCCAAATTAACGCTCCCTGTAGTCGATTTCGGTTCATCGGCGGGATGCGTTTGACAGAGCTCGGTGCCTCGACAACATCGATCTTGAACGCAAATTTACGCGAATTTACCGCCACATTGTGGCTTCATAAGAGGTTGGTGGATGTCCATCGGCAAATCGAATTTCAAATCGGCAAATGATTCCGCTTCAAACCCCGAACTGAGCCGCCCTATGAATGCCGTTCGTTCGCTTAAAGGTTTCGCGCGTCGTGTGCGAGAGCATCGCCGTCGCAAGGATCGACGTTCATTGATTGAGTCGCTTGAGCAGCGGCACTTGATGGCGGGGCCAAACTTGGTCGGCATTCAGCCGAACCAGAGTGAACTGCTTGCCGATGGCAGTTTGCTGAATACGGCGCCCCGTGAACTGGTGTTCCGTTTTGATGATGCCACCTCGATCGATCCGGCGACACTCGACGGGATCCGCATCACCCGCCGTGGTGACGACAACTCATTCGAATCGGCGACGGCGTTGTCTGACGTCGGGACCCGCGGAGCGGCTTTGGTTGAATTTACTGCCGTGCCCGAGGGAACCGCAGGGGAAGGGATCACCGTTCGATTCACGACGTCATCTCGACCGGTCGGGGCGGGGCCGTTGGTTACGGTTCTCGACAAAGCGATTACCGTCAACATCAACAGCAATCCACAGACGACACCGACGCAAGTTCGCACGTTGATTTCGGCAATCGAGAATAGCGCTGCTGCAAGGGCATTGGTTAGAGTGGTTTCGTTTACAGGATCGACATCAACAGCGATCGATTCCGCGGCGATCAGCGGGACCACGGTAACGTTGCGTGGTGCGAATGTTGCAGATGCCGTATCGGATGTCGGAACAAACAATGCAGTTCGCGTTCGCTTCTTGTCGGCCGCTTCGGGCCCAGAGGGTCGCAACACGAGAGTGGTTCTAGAACGAGCTGATTTTGGTGGTCCTGCCAATCCGCTAGTTCTTGTCAGCGGAAACACCGTAACCGTTCGTATCAACAGCAACCCAGGGAACGAGACAACGGTCGCGAGTTTGCTGAATGCGATCAATACCAACTCAGAAGCGTCGCAGATAATCACTGCGGTATTGGAAGTAGGCTCCGCGACAACGTTGCTTGGCAATCGAACAAATTTTGCGACTACATTGACTTTGACCGGTGCGGACGACGTTGTGGTTCAACCCGGATTCGTAGGTCTCGGCAATTCGCCGAACGAAGTCATATTTCGCTTCGCTGAATCGCTTCCCCAAGATACTTACCAGATCGATATTTTCGGATCCGGTTCGTTAGCGCTCACCAACCTAGCGGGCGAAGCGTTCAACAGTGGCGTTAATATTTCTCGCCGCTTCACCTTGAATCTTGGTCCCAAGGTTCTCGCCGTTGTCCCCGAGCCAATCCGTCGTACTTCGACAGGGCTTTCGCCTGCCGTCGGTGTGATTGAGGTTCATTTCAATGGCGACACACTCGATCAAGCTTCTGCGCAAGATCCTAGATTTTATCAACTGATCTATAGTGCTGATACGGTTTCGTCGCTTGATGACCGAATCGTTTACCCAACGTTGAATGGATTGATCACCGGTGCCTCGCGAGTTTCCTACAACTCATCAACCAACATCGCAACGCTTACGTTCCCCGCACCGCTTGCAAGAATGCCCAATGGCAGCGGAGGCTTTTTAGCAGGTGCGGCGCGCCTGCGAGTGGGCAACAACCAAACCCTGCCACCAGCGCCGGTTTCCGTACCCGTTGTCGGTGACCCGAGTGACTCGTTTGCGACGGCGCGTCCGCTTGGACAGCTTCAAAGTCTTGATTCAAGTGGTACGTTTGCAATCCGACTCGAGAGCGAAGTTAGGAACACGACCAGTTTTGATCTGAATCTACCTGGTGCCGATGCGCCCGGCGTACAAAACATTCGACCCGACGACCCAAGTCGATTGCTGAGGACCATTCCGCTCGACTACTTCCGCCAAGGTGCCGACGGAGTCAACGGTATTTCGACAATCGCGTACGATTTCGCAACGACATTCCAGGGGGACGATCCGAATACGCCTCAATTCGATACCAATAAAACTTACTTCAATCTGATAAGCGACTTGCAGAAAGAACGAGTTCGTGAAGTTCTCTCGCTGTTCAGCCAGTACCTCGGCGTCCAGTTCGTAGAGCGCACGTCAACGACCGCAACAGGTGCCTTCTTCTCGATCACCGTCGGGGATCTCGCGGGAGTCGTCGATAACTACAACCCAGCAACGACGAATTTAAGCGTTGCGACCGCTGATCGCAATTTGGATGGAATCAACGACCTCGTCGTCATGGATTTCGCTGACTTTGAGCAATCGATCGATGATCAGTTCGGTGGCGAATTCTTTCGCGGCGCGATGCTTGCCGTTGGGCAGTTGCTCGGCTACGGCTACGCCGATGGTTTACCGCAACCGGTGAGCCAAAGTACTAACTTTGTTTTCAGCCCTGGAACCGAAAACGAGCCTTATTACCCAAGCGTTTCCGATATCGTCAATGGTCAGTATCTGTATCGACCTGACAGTACCGACGTTGACCTGTATAGCTTCACACTGAGTCGCAAGTCGAAGATCTCGATTCAGACGTTTGCGGAAAGACTATTAAACGCGAGCCTTCTCGACACGCAAGTGCGACTCTACCAAAGAGACGGAGATTCGTTCGTTGAAGTGGCTCAAAATGATGATTACTTCAGCAACGATTCGCTGATCGAAGTTGATCTTGCCCCAGGTACTTACTTTGTCGGGGTCAGCGCATCGGGGAATGACAAGTACGACCCGTCGATCACCAACACGGGATTTGGCGGGCTTAGTCAAGGAGCGTATGAACTTCGTATCACGGCGGTAAACGACCTTGTCGGGGGCACTATTGCAGGGTCCATCACCGATCTAGGATCGGTACCTTTGGACGGAGATGCGGATGGAACCCCGGGAGGCCTTTTTGATTTTTGGTTCGTGCCAGCGAACCCTGGCAGCGTTCTTTATGTGGATAAAGCCGTCAAGCCTACCGGAACCCCCACCGGCACCGGTTCGATCTCGTCACCTTTCAGTAGCATCGCTTCGGCAGTCGCGGCTGCCGTTCCTGGAACGACCATTCGCGTCGTTGGAAACGGTGGTGTCGATGGTCGCCTTGAGACACCCGGGGACGCTTTTAGTTACCAAATTGGTTTCGATAATCGCGGCATCGCTCTCGCCGACGGCTCGACACTTGATGTTCCCAACGGCGTCCAGCTTGTCATTGAAGCGGGTGCCGTCTTCAAGATGCGAACCTCGCGAATCGGTGTCGGAAGTACGGCCCCGCTTGTCGACCGAAGCGGTTCATCGATTCAAGTCTTGGGGACGCCCTCGATCGTCACCAGTAGCGGTTTTGTTGCGAGAAACTCGTTGAACGAGATCATCCCGGGAAGTGTCTATTTCACTAGCTACAATGACACGACGCTTGGCAATGGAAACTTTACCGCTTCGGTTCCTGCACCGGTCCCAGGGGACTGGGGGGGCATCGATATTCGTGCCGATTTGGATAACGGAGATTCGTCGCGGCGCAATCGCGAAAACGAAGGTGTTTTCCTCAATCACATTCAGTTTGCTGATTTCCGATTCGGTGGTGGACAAGTTCGCGTCGATGGTCGCCCGGTTGTCGTTTCGTCCGTTGAGTTGGCGTTAACCCGCGCAACGATCATCAATAGTCGGATCACACGAAGCGCAGACGCTGCGATCGCAGCAACGCCAGATACGTTCCGAGAAACCCGATTTGATGAACCATTCTTCCAGCAGAACGGGGTCTTCACCCCTTCCGTTTCACGCGTTGGCCCAGAGATTCATGGCAACACGATTGTCGACAATTCGATTAACGGCTTGTTCGTGCGAATCTCCACTCGGACCGGCGAAGCGCTACAGCCGCTAACGACGGCGGCTCGCTTCGATGATACCGATATCGTTCACGTTCTCGCAGAGAACTTGGTCGTAAAAGGGACACCAGGCGGACCGATTGCACCAGCGATCGCCCCGTCAAGTCTAGCCGTTAGCGCCGTTGCCTCGCCAACGGGCGGCAGCGTTCCCACTGGAACCTATGTTTACTCAATCTCCTTCGCATCGCAATCGACCGAGAGCCTAGCGAGCGGCAACACGATTCCGACAACGTTGTCAGCGACCGGCCGCGTGGAGTTGAATCAGTTGCCAACCGTTCCGGCGGGCAGCGGATTCACGAGTCGGCGGCTGTATCGTGCGACGGTGGCAGCCGACGGAACGATTGGCAACTTTGTGAGAATTGCGGATCTTAATGGCACCGACACCAGTTTCATTGACCGATCGGCTGGCGGCAGCATTGCTCGCCCGGCTCAGCAAGATCGGTTTGTTGCCCGACAGGACGCAAGTCTGAAGGTCGATCCTGGAACGGTCATCAAGATGAACGGAGCCCGGATTGAGCTTACGTTCGGTGCCGATTTGATCGCCGAGGGCACATCCCAGAATCCGGTTATCATCACGAGCATCAAGGACAAACGTTTTGGTGCCGGCGGAACATTTGATACCAACAGCGACGAACCAGGCGTCGTGCTTTCCCGTGGCGACTGGGCAGGGATCTATGTGGGACCAACCTCGTCAGCATCTCTGGATCGAGTTACCCTTGCGGGTGCGGGTGGTCAATCGCGTATTGAAGGCGGAATTGCTTCATTCAACGCGATCGAAGTTCATCAAGGTGATTTGCGAATTGCCAACAGTCGACTGGAAAACAACGCCGATGGACGCGGATTCGTCGACGTCAATGAGCTTGATCGTGTCGGACGTAGCACCAACGCCAGTGGCACCATTTTCGTTCGAGGGTCGCAGCCGACCATTGTCAACAATGTGATGATCAATGGATTAGGGCCAGTGATCACCGTCGACGTCAACAGTTTGGTGTGGAACGAAGTCAATGATCGGGGACGCAGTCGCGGCGAGCTCGGCAGCGTTACCTCGATTGCCAATAGCGGGCCTCTCGTTTCGGGCAATCGTTTAGGAAACAACCAACTTAACGGTATGGAAGTCCGTGGTGGTCAAGTCGCGACCGAAATTGCCTGGGACGATGTTGATATTGTTCATATTGTGCGGGATATGATCGAGATTCCCAACCAGCATATCTATGGCGGGTTGCGATTACAAAGCGATGCGCGTGGCAGTCTCGTTGTTAAATTCGAGAATACGGCTGCCGTTGCCGCGACCTTGACCACTCCGGCGATCGCAGGTCGTATCGCAGGGATCGTTGCTGGCGGCACACTGACATCTGCCGCAGCGGAGTTTGTTGGGATATCCGATCGAATTGGTGGCAGCCTCCAGATCGTCGGCCAACCTGACTTCCCCGTGGTTCTGACAGCGCTGGTTGATGACACGATCGGCGCCGGTTTTTCACCGACAGGTCAGCAATCGGTCGACACTAATAACGATGGAATTCGTCGCACAAACCTAACGAGCGACACCGATACGGTGCCGCCACCTCCCGGACTGCCGCTGGGGCCCGAGTACGATCGAACGACCACCGAGGTGAACAACGGGACTCGAATCGACAACGACGTCGACCCGAACAATATCGGCTTCTTCGAAGCGACTCCGGTTAACGGTGGAGAAGTTGCGAATATTAGTGTGTCCGGGGCTGCGGGGACCGCCGCCAATCCGCTTCCACTTGTTCAACAAAACTTTGGGTTCCTGAACACAACGTTCGTTGATATCGACTACGACGGAATCAATGGAACCCGCGCTCCTATTCGCCTCTCGGGATCGACGATCACTCAAGCCGCAACCCTGGTTTCGCCGGACCGAGTGATAAGTACCGGTTTGATTGACTTGGTTTCTACTGGCGATCAGTTACTTGCCTGGACCGCCGAAACGTTCTTTGTAAATAACCGTGCCGTGATGTACACGACACTCAATTTTTCAACCGTCGATGGTCGCCCGTTCAACGGTACCAGACCTGGTTTCACGAACCGCGCTACCGACATACGAGTCGTCAACTACTTGGATATCGGAATCGGTCTCCCTGCGGATGACATCCTGTACACGGTCGGAACCGCTGGTCAAAGCGATTTCCGCGCTTACACGGTTGACGGTGCAACTCGCATCGGTTTTAGTCACGGCGGAATTTACACCAACGATGGCACCAATCAGGTCAACGCCACCTACAACGGCTGGGGCGCCAACGTAGCGCCGACGTTGCTTGCCGCCATCGCAGCAGAGACGACTCAGTTCTCCCAACCCGGCCAGATTGATGTTGTAGCATTTCCTCCCAATGCGACGCCTGCTCTCGCAGCCATTCCATCCAGTTCGACGGGCTTTGGTCCCGGCAACGTCAGTACCGCCTTCTCCTGGTCGTTAACTCTCTCGCAATCCCGAGCTCGTGTAACGACATTGGTCGAACTCTTGCCGACGGATCCCGGAGCTCCGTTCCCCATCAGCCTGCCGCCGTCTGTTGATGGCGTCGGGTCATGGAACGGAATCACGATTCGCGAAGCGGCCAATGACCGGAACGTCTATTCCAGCGCCGAGAATGAAACTCGTCTGACTGCACTGGGCGAATCCAATGCGGTTCCGTCGCTATCGCAGTTCCTTGGTGAGTTGGCTCCGAATTCTCAGTCGGGTGATGAGAATCGTCGTCTTGGATTCGTCGTCAACGGGTCGATTCTCAAGTCGATGGACTCCAGAGACGAGGGGGATGTCGATGTCTATTCGTTCGTCGGTCAAGCGGGGACTCAGGTCTGGCTTGATATCGATCGTACGGACTTAAGCCTTGATGCGGTGCTTGAGTTGATCGATGCCAACGGCCAGATCCTGATTCTTTCAGACGATTCGTTGGCCGAGTCACGTGGCGACTTCAATCGACTTCAACCTAGTGGAAGCCTATTTCAAGCAAGCAACGCCCGTGCGCTCAACGTGATTCCGGCGGCGGCTGGATCCTCCGCTTCGGCCTATCAAGACCAGTACTCAATCAACCCACGCGATCCTGGGATGAGAGTGGTGTTGCCGGGCTTGCCCGGTGAACGCAACGTTTACCATGTCCGCGTTCGCGCAAGCAACGCAAGGGGTGCAGACCGATCGTCGCTGCTTAATCCGACACAAGTCCTCAATGGCATTTCGACCGGCAATTACCAACTGCAAATTAGGTTGAGCGAAACGGACGAAACGGCGGGCACCCAGTTGCGATACGCCGACGTGCGGTATGCGGTGAATGGCGTTCAGGTCATTGGCGGTCCGCTGCATAGTCCGCTGACCGGCGATGATTATGAAACCGTAAGTAACAACGATACGTTTGCGAATGCTCAGCGATTAGGCTTGTTCAGTGTTGCCGTTGACGCAACCGCGGCATCCAACATTGGACCTTTGGCGAGCGATCGCCTAGCCAAGAGTGTTGGTGGAGCGTTGAGTAGTGCGACGGACATCGATTGGTTCCAATTCGACGTCAACTACCAGAATGTTACTCGCGACGACGCGGCGCTTTACCTTTCAACGATTTTCGATATTGACTATGCCGACGGGTTTGGCCGAGCCGACGTCGCCATCTACGTTTTCAACGCCGCTGGCCAATTAATTCTTGTCGGATCGGATAGTAACGTTGCTGACGACCAAGCGACCGGCCTTGATGGCACGAATGCGAGCGATTTGTCTCGTGGCTCGGCGGGAACAAAGGATCCGTTCATCGGTGCTGCTGAACTCGCGGAAGGGAATTACTTCGTAGCGGTCGTCAACCAATCGCAGATTCCGAACGTTCTTAACCAGTTCAACGCGTCCGCTGCGACAAACCCGCTACTACGATTGGAGCCGATTGATTCGGTGACGCGAATTGCGGAAGATCGGATCGGTAGCGTTGGCGGCGGTACGGCAAGTTCGCCAACCGTGAGATTGCTCTTCGATGGCAATAACTCAGTCGTGCCGTACACGCTGAACGACCAAATTCTTTACACGCTTGACGGTGCAAACGTGGGCCTCGCGAATCCGTTCGCAGGCGGCGAGTATGGCAACGTGGGTGCCAATGGCAACAGCTTCCGTGATTTCGCGTTTTATCCTAACGGAGAGTTGTTCGCCTATTCAACGCCATCAGCGCTGGTGAACCAAGACCTTGATATCTCCTATTCCTATTTTAGAATCAATAGCGAAAACGGGACTGCAACGAACATCGGACTGACGGGCATAGAGACCTTCCACGTTGCACTGAACCAAGCCGGCGTGCCGACAGTGGTCGACAGTAATGACGGCATCCGTATTGAAGCGATGACGTTCGATACAACCAGAACCGTTAGCGGTGACTTCGTTGGCTTCTTTGTGGGCAATCGTCCGATCAATCGCGCCGGCAATGGGGTACTAACACAGAACCAGTACTTCCAAAACATCGTTTATGCGTTCAATCCTCAAACGGGCGCTGCGTTTGATCCTAATGGGCAACCAGTTCGCCAGATTCGTACGGTAGGTACGCTTACGTTCGATGAACGGGCTGACGGCGCTGGTACGCAGATTCGCGAACGTGGTTTCATCGAAACCGGAACGGGTGTGGGCGGAAGTCAGGTCAGTAACCAGTTGGTTGTTCCTAACGCTACGTCGGTCAATCCCAACGGAACCGGTATTGCTCTGATCAACGATGGCGCTGCGTTTGCAATCCAGATGACGCCAGTCGCTCCGCCGTTCCGTCTTGAACTGGACAGCGGACCCGTATTGAATTTTGTGACCAATCCGACTGCCGGTGCGTTTGCGACGGATGGGCTCGTCTTTAGCATCACCAGTCCAAGCGGCACTCAGATTTATGAACTGGATAGTGGCCCCGTCGTGGTTATCGATGCAGCGTTAGTCGTCGATGGCGCATCTGTCACGGTACAGGACACTGCCGGAGTTACTCTCACGTTCGAATTCAATTCCAACGGTACTCTGTCAAATCCAAATGCGATCTCGGTTGCGTTCAGTGCGGGTGCAACGAGTGCGCAATTGGCTCAACTACTAGCGACGGCAGTATCCAACGCATCGTTTGGTACGAATGGCTTTGCCACGCCGGGACAAGGCCGTATCGACTTTACAGGCGATTCAACTGCGAACGCACCGCTCGTCGCGGGATCCGGCCTCTCGGTTGTTGGTGCCGCAGGATCAGCCGATCCGAACATACCAGGCACGAACGTGATTCGTGTTCGTGAGAACTTTACTGGCCAAGAACTTGCTCAAGCGGTTGCGGCAGCGACCGGTGGAGCCGTCGCTGGCAATCGAGTTAACTTCCGTACCGCGACCGCAACTAACATTACGAACTTGATCGCGAGAAACATCGTTACACAGACGGGTGCGTCGGGCGTAACCACAGGATCGACCGGAGTTCGGTTCTTGGTAAGTGATACCGGCGAGGCGATCGCGATCCGAATTCAACAGGTGGTCAACAGCACGCCCTCAATCAGTTCTGCTGGCATCACGGCAACGACCAGTCAGAATGCTGTCATCTTCCAAAACGCCAATCTGAATGGCAGCAACGGCTCCGTTGATGCTTCATTTGCCCTTGGCAACCTGCCTCCAGGCGGTTTGGTGACCGGAGTTGCAATGGTCGGTTCATCGCTCTATGCGGTATCGAGTGCGGGCGGGCTGTACATCGTTTCCAATCCGTTGGCAACTGTTCAAGGTAGAATCGGTGGCTATGTCTCGTCCGCTTCGGCACTGATTGGACTCAATTTCACTGGCTTAAGCGCTGGACCGCAGAACATTGAAGGCGGCCGGTTTGCAAATCTATTGTTCGGGGTCACTGCGTCAGGCGATCTTTATGCGTTCGATACGGCGGGACGTCTGCAACCAGTATTTGCCGGCGGTGCAACCAATGTAAACATCGGAGGTGGCACGCTCGGAATCGACTTTAGCACACTCGACTATAACCTATGGCACACCTCAGAGCGGCGCGAAGACGATCTTGGCCATGGTATCAATCCGATTCACAACGGCACCCGAAACGGCGGCGCTAACACGCGAATCACTGGTGGAACGAGTTACTACTTCGGCTTCGAGGGTGCGACTCCTAACGGCATAAGCGCAGCGTCCACTTTTGGTGCCGCGAGGGCTCGCCAAGACGGTCAAGGTGTCGTTGGCACCTATAACTTCCCTGGCGGAGCAAAGGGAGCCATCGAAAGCAACCCAGTCAGCTTGGTTGGGTATTCGGCCGATGACCTTCCAACGTTGTATTTCAACTACTTCCTTGAAACCGATGGTTTCAACAGCGTCGTTACAGATGACCGCGATGCCTTCCGTGTTTACGTGATTGACAATCGTGGCGTAGAGCATCTCGTTACGACGAATAACGTAGCAACTGCTAACGGAGCCGTCTTCAACGATGAATTCGATGATCCAACGAATAGCATCGATCCCGCCGTTGCAGCACGGTACGCGGATACTGTTGACGTAAAGGTCCAACCAACGTTTGATAACACCAACTCTTGGCGTCAAGCGAGAGTTTCACTTGCGGACTTCGCAGGTCAAGCCAACTTGCGATTACGAATCGAGTTCAGTACGGGTGCATCCTTCTCGGATCAGACTCTCACTCAGTTGCCAAACGGTACATTTGACTTCGTCAACAGTGGTTCGCTTGGACTTCGCGCGGTCGCAGGCAATTTGCTTACCGATGGCCAGACGATCGAGATCAGCGGTCGTACTTTTGAGATCGATCTCGGCGCAACGCTATCGGTTCCGTCCGGAGTACAGGTTGCAAACTTCTATGCTCAAGCCGGAGCCTCGCCTGCGAACCGCGTCACCGCAGTGGTTGGTGGTGTGACCTATGTGCTTAACGATGGCATCCGAACGGTGAATCCAGGCGAAGTCAACGTTGCGTTGCAAGTTTCTGGCGATGCGCCGCTCTCGACGTTCACCGCTGACTTAGTCGCGTCACGTTTGGCAACTGCGATCAGGACCAATGGTGTGCCTACTACGAACGTGGCCTTCAGCTTCCTTGGCGAGCCGAACGACGAACTGCTTTCGGCGATCGCTCTCCCCGCGGTCACTGGAAGAGCTACCGTGACGGGAACCGGCCGACTCGAGGCTGGAAACGATGTTGACTTGTTCCGTATCGATCTGCCCGCAGGGTCAACGATCTCGGTCAACATGGCTGCGGTCGCCCCCGATTCATTCATCAGCAATGTTCGGTTGTTCGATCTCGCCGGCAATCAACTTTCCACCAATTCCATCCTTGGCCCCGCGACGTTTAGAGCGACAGCCGCTCAAACGATCGTCATCGGCTTTAGCAGTAACTCCAACAGCGATTATAGTCCTATCGTCGCGGGCTCCGGTTCGCCTGGCGTCTTAGGAAATTACTCGGCGACCATCGATTTGGTGCCCGACTTCCGCGTTCTCCAAAGCGGCGCAAATTTGCAGATCACTGGCGGTATCGGCGCGTCGGCGGGTGCTGACGGCTTGGTGGTTGTCAACGGAGCTCCCGGCACCAATGGCATTCCGATTGTTGTCGATGCTTCGATGACCGCGAGCCAAGTGGCGACTGCGTTACAAGCGGCAATTGCTCGGCAATTTAGCCGTGGCATAACTACCGCGTATCCGGTCTCTGGCTCGACAATTACCCTTGCCGGATTGGCTATTACCAATTCTGGACCGTTCGGAATCGCGGGGCTGCGCTCCAGCGATGTTTTTGGTACGAGCGGGACCGCCCGCGCCATCGCTAATAATTTCGAAGGTGTTTACGTCGACGACTTCATCATCGGCTTCGCCGAGCGTGGTGAGATTGCAACGGGCGCCGCACTGGATACCTCGTTCATTCTCGACACTTCCCCTACGTTCCCCGAACCCGACGAAACGTTAGGAGGCTTTAGCAGCGGAACCTACCAACTCGAGATTCGCGACGGTAGCGAATACGTCAACAGCTTGGCCCAATCCCAGTTCCGAACGTTCGATACGAACGACCGTTTAAGTGACGGGTTGACGATTCAGATTGCCCCGGCGGCAAGTATCGTTGATGGGGCCACGTTCCAGATTTCTGACGGAGTGAGCACGGTCACGTTCGAGTTTGATACCGATACCGTCTCCAGAGTTAGACCCGGTAACGTTCGTGTCGCGATCCCAACCGCAGCAAGCCTTCCGGCTGGCGATGACGGATCCATTGCGGTTGCCAGAGCGGTGATTGCTGCAATCAACAACCAGTCGGTGAGATCATTGATTGACGTTGCCGCGGTCGCGGCTGACGGCGTCAACAGTCGAAATAGTTCAACCGTCAATCTTTTTGGGAACGTGCTGATACCTGCCGTAACGGGTGGGATTTCCCAGATCGTTTCACGCAACGCCTCCGGTCAGTCGCTCCGCGTTCTGCCTGCGATTAGTATCGCCGATGGAGCAACCTTCCAGGTTCTTGCGGGATCGCGAACCGTTACGTTCGAATTCGATGTCGAGACACCGGCTGCAACAACCAATGGTGTAGGGTCCATCAATAACGTAGTTAACGAACGGATCGTTGTGACCACCGCGATGCAGTCTGCCGCCGATGGTGGAGTGCGAGGAGTTAATCTCGCGGTTGCCAACGCGATTCGAGTCGCGTTCTCTCGCCTTGGCGTTTCGGCAAACGTTTCCGATGGCGGTGGAAATCGAATCGATGTCGTTGGTCCGGTCTCCTTCGTCAACTTCCGGTCATCGCTGTTAAGCGTATCGTCAACGGGTACCCTCCGCGGAGACCAGAATCGCGATCGATCGGAACAAGGAATGATTCTGATCGAGAACAGCCGCTTCGTATTCAATTCAGTAACGGGAATCGACATCGTTCATGATACGACTTCCCGAACATCAGGCATAAATCAAACCAATACCACGCCAAGCGTCGTGACCTATCCTCGCAACTTGGTTGAAATCAATAGTCAGCGACTTGTCCCTGGCGTGGTGGTTCAAAGCAATGTTTTGGCGTTCAATCAGACCGCTGGAATTCAGGTCACGGGAATTGTTTCCGGCGGAGAAACGGGTGCTAACCCTGTTCCGTTTGATCGAATCATCAACAACACGATTGTCGGCGGCGTCATCACGTCGGGTGAAGATGTTGTCCCCGGAACGTTTGTCGGCATTGACTTCCCCGGCGGTGCGATTTCATTCGCCGATGCTCTTGTATCGTTCACGCCTGGAACCGGTGTAAGCGCTGGCTTCGACGATCCGCAACGGGCGTTGGGTGCTCCGAGCGTCGTTGGCCGCGGGGACGAACCGATCGATGGGCTATCGACGTTGTCAATGGGAAGTGGCGGCGTTCTGGTCGTTCAGTTCACCGACAACTTGCTGACAGGAAGCGACGATGCTCGTCCTGACTTGATCATCTTTGAAACGGGTGAAATTGAATCGGTTCGCGTTGCGGTGAGCCGTGACGGTGTGTCTTTCGTTGACGTTGGCATCCTTGGCGGCGTCGACAACACGATCGATCTTGATCGGTTCGGATTTGGTAGCCAGGACCGCTTCGCGTTTGTTCGCCTAACAGACTTGCGTCAAGGCACGCGAGTCAGTGGCCCTGTCGGCGCCGATATCGATGCCATTGGAGCGCTGTCTACGGCTCCAACCAACGTATATTTGCCAGGTAGCCAAGGTATCGTTGTTCGTCAGAACGCGGCACCGACATTACTGAATAATGTGGTCGCGAACACTCAGACAGGCATCGCGATTGATTCGTCCAGTACGCTCAGCGTTGTGGGCGGAACGAGCTACTACCGAAACGCGATTAACGTTAGTAATCCCCAATCGACGCCGCTCGGTTCTTTCGCTGACGTCATCCCAAATTCGCTTGAGTTGTTTGTGGATCCGACACGTCTTGCGTTTGCACCCAGGGCTGGCGTCCCGATCATTGATGCTTCGATCGATTCGCTCGAAGATCGAGCGTCGTTGCGAGTCGTTCGGAATTCGATCGGCTTGCCGCCATCACCGATCATCGCGCCTCGTCTCGATGTTAACGGTCAACTGCGTGTCGATGATCCAGCCGTCGAAACACCTCCGGGAGTCGGTGACCGCGTGTTCAAAGATCGCGGCGCCGAAGATCGCGCTGATGACGTTGGGCCGCGCGCTGTCTTAGTCGGTCCACGTGGATTTGACCTTGGCCTTTCTGCTGGACAGGCGTCAACAGCTTTGGGAAGTGTCTTCGATTCATTTGATATTCAACTTATCGATGGTATCGGCCCCGCAGATCCAACTCCAGGTGTTGGTATCGATGATTCAACGGTCACCTCGAATACCATTCTGTTGACGAGAGATGGTGTGCCGCTGATCGAAGGAGTTGATTATCGCTTCGGCTACGACGCATCGAACAACATCATTCGCCTAACACCGATCGCTGGCATCTGGGAAGACGATTCGACGTATGTTGTCCGACTGCTCGACGCAAGTGATTCGGTACTGCGATTTGGAGCCGGTTCAACGCTTACCGATGGTTCGATTACTACACTGTTGACCAGTACCGGAACGTTCCGTGAATTTGAGATCGAGCAGGGCATTTCAATCACCATCAATCCCGACACGGCGATCGGAGGTGTTGATGGTCAAGTCATTACCGTATTCGATGGCGCTTTCGAGCTCAGCTTTGAGCTTAACAACAACGCTATCGCCGGAACGACCACGATTCTAGTGAACATTGCCGCAACGGCCTCGCCTGCTCAAATCGCATCTGCACTTGCCGTGGCGATTGAGGCCACCGCGCTGAATGTGACTGCGATCGCAAACGGTGCCGTTGTCCAGTTGCTTGGTCCGTCGTCGCTAACGACGGTCACGCCTCTGACTCCATTGGATACGGTATTCGGCGTCGGCGGTGCGATCGGAACGAGAGTTGGCTTTGGGATCGGTATTCCTGCAACCGGTGCTGCACCGGCCGCATCTGTTCAGGATGCGCAAACGTTCTCGATTCGCCGTGGTGCGAATTTGGTCCGTCAGTTCGAGCTTGATTTCGGCGGTGGAATCCAGACGCCCAACGCGATCCCCGTTTCCGTTGGACTTAACCCGACACTCGATCAGATTGCAGACGCGATTGTACGAGCCGTGGGTGGCGCAGGCTTGGGTCTAGCACCCGTGAACGCGGGTCAGGGACGAGTCGTACTCGGTGGAGATGCGAATTACTCGCTTGACGTTAGCGGAAGTAGCCTGGTGCAACTCGGGGCCGCAGGTCAAAGGGCGACGGTACCAGTCGTCGTTCCGATCGATGCGACTATCGACGAGGTTGTCGCCATTGCGGCGAGCGCGATTTCGGGAGCTGGATTGACGGGAGTTACGTTCTCAATTGTCGGAGATCGTCTGATACTTGAGGGGGTAGCCGCCGTTAGTGGACTTGGTCAGGTGACTTCACCGATTGTCCGAGACAAAGTCGGTAACCTGCTGCAAAGCGGGACGACCACGGGGCGAACTGAATTGACCATCTTTATTGGCGGTGGGTTTGACTACGGCGATGCGAATGCGCCGTATCTATCAACGCTTGCAGACGGTGGTCCACGGGTCCGCGTCGTAACAGGATTTTCCTTAGGTAGCACAAATTCACCGGAAGCCGATGCCGCCTTCAACAACGGAGACGCTGGCGACGACGGCGTTGAATTGCCGTTGGCGTTCGCGTCGGGATTCAACACGGAGATCACAATCGATGTCAGGGCCACTCCGGCACAATCGGTGTTTTATGTAGACGCCTGGTTCGATTGGGATCGCGACGGCATATTCGAGGCAACGGAACTTACGCGTTTTCGATCGATCGCTGCTCCAGGAGCGGGACTCGCCGTACTTGGCGTCGGCGTGAATACCGTCAACATTGCAGTTCCTGCGGGCGTATCCAACGGCCCTTCGTTTGCGCGGTTCCGACTCAGCACCGTAGCCGGACTTGGTCCCAACGACACTCCGATGATTGCCGGCAATATCGGTGCAGGTGAAATCGAAGACTATTCGATCGTCGTCCAAAGCAATCGCTTTCAGAACCCGTTGAAGGCGGCCGATGTGAACAAGAGTGGAGTGGTGACGCCACTAGACGCGTTGAACGTTATTAATCTTCTTTCAACCTATAGGCGAAACCCTGCGACACCTCCGCCTGGTAACGCGATTGACTTGACGAGGCCCGAGACCTTTGCATTCATGACGGAAATTGTCGACGGTCGGTTCCTGCCGGATGTCGATGGCAACGGTCGTGTCGAGCCGTTGGACGCGCTGCGAGTGATCAATGAACTCGCTCGGCAAAAGAGAAATGGCAACGGCGAAGGTGAAAGCTTCACGCCTGTCGGAAACGGCTTGCTGGCTTCACCGCTGACGATGGCAACGAATCTACCCACGATCACCGGACGCTCCGTCGTAGCTACCGAGCCGATGGTAACCGGGTCCGCCTCGCCTGCCTCGACATTGTCGGTTTTTGACATTGCTGGCGTCGTTGCCCTTGACGAGATTCTGGACGACATCGCCAATGACGAGCGGGCTTCCTCAAGCGAGGAAGAAAATGCCATCGATGCCGTTTTCAGCGGATTGGGACTTGGACTTTGAAATTTTGTTGACCTATTCCTGTCACCATTGACGCCTTTGATGGTCACAGGATTATTTACCGCTTCCACGCTTGTAAGGATGATAGGGCTGGTAACGATTCCAGCCGTTATGTGGGTAAGAGAAGGATAGCCAGCCCAAACTCAATTGTTTGGATTGACAAAGATCGACGATCGAGCTGACGCGAATTAAAATCAAGAGCGGGCGGGTTCTAACTCGTTCCGTTGAACCACTCCCGATTGAATCCAATGGCTCACTTTTCTCAAGACCGACGGCACGGAAAGCTGCATCGTCGTTTTGCGTTGGAACGCCTTGAATCGCGAAATCTGATGTCAGCCGTTCCGCTCGGAGCAACCCCAGAGGACACCGGCGAGTTCCTGCTTGGCCGGATCGCCGTGGTACCCGTTTTGTTCGAGAGCAACGGAGCCGTCGACCCCAATCGCCAGAACTGGACTCCGTCGGAGATCACCGCCGCCGTCGAAAAGGTGCGAGCAGGCGTCCAGTGGTGGGCCGATACGCTTGACACACTGGACACGGTACACGAGCTCGAATTTGTCATCGACGATTCCTTTGCAAGAACGCCGTTTTCAACGCCTTATGAACCGATCGATCGCCGGAGTCAAGATGCTCCGCTCTATATAACCCCGTTCATTCGTGCGCAGGGCATCCAAGACGCGACTTCGCTCGATGACGCCATCCACCAGTTCAATCATGCAGCAAGAATTAGGAATAACACCGATTGGGCGTTTACCGTCTTCATGATCGATTCATCGGATGATGCCGACGGTCAGTTCGCACCTGGAAGCGAGTTCAGTATCGCGCACGCGTTTCCAGGTGGACTGTACATTGTTAGCCCATCAACGCGACCGGTAAGCACGATCACTCACGAAACAGGGCATATTTTCTGGGCGCGTGACGAGTACCCAGGCGGCGGTTCATGGACGGATCGGCGGGGATACTATAACGCACAAAACCTCAACGCTGCCGACAATCGCACGCCTGGATTCGTGCAAGAGGTCAGTATCATGCGGGCCGGATCGGTTCTTACCGAATCGTTCAACACGCGTTATTTGCCTGCCTCGACGAGAGCCATGATCGGTTGGCTCGATAGCGACGGGGACGGTATTTTCGACGTGGCAGACGTTCCGCTTCACCTCGAGGGTGATGGTCGTTACGAATCCAGTCGAGGTGTGTTTACGTTTGATGGAAATGCCCGAGCCGTTCCATTGCCGAACCGCAACAGTTCTGGTCCACAGAACGACATTACGCTTAATCGTGTTGACCGCATTGAGTATCGGGTTGACGGTGGCGATTGGCAAACGGCAACTGTGGTCGACGCGCAAGTCGCAACTATCTCGTTCGCATTGACTATCGATCCGTTCAATACGATTGAACTTCGTGCCATCGACGACACTGTCGGTGTAACCAGCCGTATTCTCTCCACAACTGGCCAACTCCCGATTCTTTCCGGGAGCGCCATTAGCGGTGTCGCGTTCGTTGACACCAGCGGTGAGGGCGAAGCCAATCCGACGGAGGCGTTTCTTTCGTCTGTTACCGCCACGATTCGCAACGCCGATGGTTCGCCCCTTTTTGGTGGCCAAGTTCAGGCCAATCAGCTTCCCCAAGGCCCCGTCACTTCATCGATCGCGGGCGCGACCGTGGCGGCCAAGGGTGTCATCCTTGACGGTCGAGTAGGAGTTTTTGCTGCCGCCGGTTCAAACAATGACCCCACGTTCCATTACTACAACCTGCAAAACGCCACTTGGCAGAATGCCTGGGACTATTATCGGCAGTTCGAAGCGACTTTCGATCAAACCGTCGGTGAAGTTAGTTTAACGGCAATCGGAATCACCAGTCGCGGTAGCTACGCGCGGCTCGAGGCATATGATGCCGCGGGCCGACTGATCGATCGGGCGACTTCACGCGAACTTGCCCCTGGTCAAAACCAAACTCTAGTCGTTCGGACATCCGATGGTCGGATCGCAAGCATTCGAGCTTTTGGCCACCAAGAATCCGGAGTCGCCCTCGATTCCCTTGTGTACGGCGCAAACTCAAGGGTGGTGACCGCGCCAGATGGAGCCTTTCGATTCACCGGAATCCCTGATGGCAACTACCAACTTTTACTCACCCCAGAACGGTTGATTTACCAGTATGCAAACTCTGGGGTCGTCATCAACGTCACTACTGGTGTGTCGACTGCCGTCATTGCAGGATTTCAACGAGTTGCCAGCCCCTGGATGAACCCCACCAATCGGCACGATGTCGACCGCAATGGGATGGTGCAGCCGCTAGATGCGCTTCGAATCATTAACGAAATCGCCCGAAATGGGGCTCGGATTCTCACCAATCCGCAGGGAATTACTCAGTATTTTGATACCAGTGACGATGGTGCCGTGACCGCACTGGATGCGCTTCGCGTGATCAATGAAATCGCTCGGAGAGGACGGAACAACAGTGGATTGGCCGGCGGTTCGGCCGTCACCGGCGAGGGTGAAACGTCAGCGATTGATGCCGTTTTCGCCGGTTGGAATCCTGAAATCGAGAAGAAGAAGTCCATTTCTTGAACATTAACTTTTATGACTTTTTGGGGAACCATTCAGGTCATGATGGTTCTAACGAGTCACTCCGTTCGGTTGCCAGAAGTTTTCAAAGGTTTTGCGTTGATAAAATAGAACGCCCAGGTAATATGGGTCAACTATTCGGCCTCATTGGCCCTTTGGCAAGCCAAAGGGAGAGAAGAAAGTTGGGAATGGATGCCCGGCAGAGCAACAAAGGATTGTTTTTCCATTGGAAAATGGGAAGTCAAAGACCACACAGTGCTTCGCATGCGGCGAACTAATTTCACGACTCCGACCTCACCACTTTGGTGCATGTAATCTTGGGACAGGCGATGAAACAGCTAGTCAATCTTTTCCGTACGGCACGTCGCAAAAATGCAGCGGCGGCCCCACGCCGTAAGACCTCAAGTCGTCGACTCACGAGCGAGTTGCTCGAGAAGCGTGAGTTGCTCACAGGTGACCTTTTGGCAGGTCACAATTACGCGATCGCTGAGGACGTCAATCGTGACTTTAGGGTCACGCCGCTTGACGCTTTGCTGGTCATCAACCAAATCAGCCGCAACGGAGGTAGTCAAGACCTCGCTGGTGTCACGCGAGGTGAATTAGACAAGTACTTTGACGTTTCAGGCGACAACAATGTCACGCCGCTGGATGCCCTGCGAGTGATCAATCGACTTGGCCGCGGTGAAGCTGTCGGCGAGTTGGTTGAGTTTAGGGTCACGCCGCGAACCGCGAATGACCAAGAATTCGGTTCCAACGACTTTAATCCTGCAACTCGAAATCTTACCGTCGACGTTAACGAAGTGTTTAACCTCGAAGTCAGCTACAACGATTTGCGAAATCGCTTCGGCGGCGATGTCGGCGTCTTTACGATCTATACGGACATTCTCACAAGCCTACCTGACGCGCTTGAGCCCGTTTTGACAGAAACGCAAAGCATTAACTTCAATGGCATGCTTCGCTCGGTAACCGCCGGTAACCTCCAGTTTAGCCTTGCCGGATCTCCTGGTACGTCGACCACGATCTCTTACGGTAATTTCTTCAGCAATCCGACTGCGGCTCTCTCTACTGCCTTGACGGCTCTTGGCTACCAAACGTCGCAATTCCGAGTCAGCGAAATTCAGATCGCTGATCCAGCGGACACAAACAACAATCCGCTAGACGACGTGATTGAGCGTCGATACCAGATTCGATTTACGGATCTCTCGCTTGCGAACCAAGACCTTGCTGATCTGGTTGTGACTCCCGTTAACTTGGTTGCGGGTAGCACGCCGGTTAGTATCGCGATTACCAACGACTCGATTGAGCCGAGGAACGGAGACAACAGCATCAATCAACTCGCGGTTCCGCTCAATATCGACTTCCGTAGTCGAACGTTCGGCAACAACCAACAGTTCTTCGGTATCAGTGATGATGCGATTGGTAGCTATGATGCGACGACCGGGTTCTCTTCTGTCGGCGCAACCGGGCGTTTGGTTGATGGTGTTCCTGCCGCTGGGCAAGGCCCGTTGATCGAACCATTTGACTCGTTCAGCGTCCCCGTTCGTGTTATCAGAGCCATCTCCAATCTTCAGGTGACGCTCGGCCCAACCGGTGATTTCTCGACGCGAACGTTGCTCTATGGCTCCGATGATCCGGTTCCCGATGAGATGATCCTTATCAATCTGGATAACGATCCAACTGTTGATACCGACGGATTTGGATTATTGAACATCACGGCAGTTGCTGGAACGGTTACGGTCGCGGCAGCCGACTCGAATCTTGCAGCGACCGAAGACACGGCCGTAGATATCAACTTGGCTTCACTGACATCCGTCAGCGGAAGTGCGACGCCTCCGGTCTTTACCGTGACAACGCAACCAGCCCGCGGTAGCGTATCAATCAACGGTACGACGGCAACCTTTACCCCAGCTCCCAATGATTTTACCGTTGCAGGTTCTTCATTGACATTTGTTTACACAGCTACCGTTGACGGAGTTAGTGACACAGGCACGATCACCGTCAGCGTCAGCAATGTAGATGACGCACCAGAGTTCGTCGCGGATCCCGCGGTCGCCGCGTCGCAAGGGGTTGCCTTGACGATCGTGGGATCGACACTGCTGGCCAACGATCGTCCTGGCCCTGTAAACGGTGCAGGTGTTGCTGAACCAGGCTCTGTTTCAATTGCAGCCACCCCGGCGCCTTCGGCAACCAGTGGGACGGTCGCGTTGGTGGACGGAAACTTGGTTTACACGTCGGCACAAGACTTCACTGGCCCAGCAACGATTTCTTACACGATTTCTGACGGTGTCCTGACTGCTGCAGCGACGTTGATCGTCAACGTCTCGCCATTCGTCAACGTCACTGTAGCCGCAGCTGATTCACCGCTTTCAGCGACCGAAGATACGAGTGTGAACTTAGATCTTCTGTTGCTAACAACCGTTACCGGAAGTGCGACCGCTCCGGTCTTTACCATCACCACCCAACCAGCTCGCGGCACTGTCTCCATCAGCGGTAACACGGCGACCTTTACGTCTGCTGGCAACGATTTTACGGTTGCTGGGTCAGAGCTGGCATTTGTCTACACAGCTACCGTAGACGGGGTCAGTGACACAGGCACGATCACCGTCAGCATCAGCAATGTGAATGACGCACCAGAGTTCGTCGCTGATACGGCGGTCGCTGCCACGCAAGGTATCGCTTTGACCGTCGTAGGTTCGACCCTGCTGGTCAATGACCGCCCAGGCCCGCCAAACGGTGCCGGTGTCGCCGAGCCAGGTTCGGTTTCCGTTGCCGCCGAGCCAGCTCCGTCGGTCACCAATGGAACCGTTTCCCTGATAAACGGGAATTTCGTTTACACGTCTGCCGCCGACTTCACAGGTGCAGCGACCATCTCTTACACGATCACTGATGGAGCACTTACCGCTCCAGCGACGTTAATCGTGAACGTTTCGGCACCGGGAGTGGTGACGGTGTCAGCCGCTGATTCAACGCTGTCGGCAACCGAAGACTCCAATGCCACGTTGAACCTTTCGACGCTGACAACGGTCACGGGCAGCACCGCGACTCCAGTTTTCACGGTTACTACGCAACCAGCACGTGGCAATGTAGTGATCAGCGGTTCGACGGCAACCTTCACGCCGGCAGCCAATGACTTCACGGTCAACGGCTCGGTTCTTACATTCGTGTACACGGCAACCGTCGGCAACGTCAGCGATACCGGAACGGTCTCGGTCAGCATCAGCAATGTTAACGATGCTCCTGAATTCGTCGCGGATCCGGCTCTGGCAACGACTCGAGGTGTAGCGCTGACTATCTTCGTTTCGACACTTCTAAGTAATGACCGCCCTGGTCCATCTAATGGAGCGGGTGTTGCTGAACCTGGATCCGTATCGCTCGCTCTAACGCCCGCACCGTCCGCTACCAGTGGGACCGTCGCGATCATCGGCGGCAATTTGGTCTATACACCAACATCGACATTCACCGGTGCCGCAACGATCTCTTATACGATCACTGACGGAGCACTTACGGCATCGGCTACGTTAACCGTTAACGTTAACCTACCGGCCGTAGTGACCGTGGTCGCAGGCGATTCGGCGCTAAGCTTCGTCGAAGACGGTGCGGCCCAAAGCGTCAATCTTTCGACGTTGACCAGCGTGACAGGAAGTACGGCAGCCCCGACATTCACAATTGTGACGGAACCAGCTCGCGGCACATTGACTCTGGTCGGAAGCACCGCGACTTACACGCCAGCGGCTGACGATTTTACGACTGCTCCGCTCACCTTTGTCTACCGTGCAGCCGTTGGTTCGGTAAGCGATACCGGAACAGTCTCGATCAGCATTAGCTCAGTAAACGATGCGCCGATTGTTGTGAATGACACGTTGGTTGTGGCTCCAGGAAGCGGAACCACGACGTTCACTGCCAGCTCCATTACGGCAAACGATCGTCCTGGACCTGCGAACGAAAATGGGACGTTGACGTTGACGGCCGTTTCGCCGATTACCGGTGCAAACGCGACTCGTGGTACGGTTGCGCTTGTTAATGGAAGCGTTGTCTATACACCGCCAGCGAATTTCCAAGGGGTTGATCGATTTAATTATACCGTTTCGGATGGTGCACTTTCGACGTCTGGCGTTGTCACGGTCGCCGTGGCCGCTCCCTCGACAGTTTCGGGAGCAATCTTCACCGATTATCTCCAGGGTCCAGGTAGTTCGGGCCGCAATGGTGTTCGCGATCTGAACGAGCCCGCAATGGCTGGCGTGACAGTCCTTCTGACAAGCGGTGCTTTGTCGAACCTCAGCGGTCAGGCTGTAAACGCTTCGGACCGAACGGACGGAGACGGCAATTATGTCTTCTCGGACCTGTTGCCCGGTACCTACACCGTGACCTTCGATTTCCCCGACTACGTTGTTCGAGGTTCGTTGCTTCCAAGTTCCTCGACGACAATTCTGTCGGCAACTTCTTACCAGATCGTAATCCCAGCCAGTGGCGGCGTCAGTGCGATGGGCAATTCGTTCACGACGCTAGGCTTTACCCG
>Ga0105046_10001036_pt1 | contig 41700 bp, 39 predicted proteins | sample MAT03_FD_78385 | JGI IMG/M metagenome (GOLD analysis project Ga0105046, IMG submission 78385) | Freshwater microbial communities from Lake Fryxell liftoff mats and glacier meltwater in Antarctica - MAT-03 (megahit assembly) | ecosystem: Environmental > Aquatic > Freshwater > Ice > Liftoff... | reverse complement strand
GCGTCGCAGCTCACGCTCTGGCCTCTGGTTTTTGATGGCCAATGCCACGCTACGGGCCATGGCGCGGCTCCGCAAAAAATCCCACCTCCCCTCGGGCTGCGCTACGCTGTCAGGCCTTCACGCACGGATTCCCACGGATATTGCCCGCCGCCGACAGTTGGGGGGGCCAGAGCAAAGCACCAGCGCCCGAGGGCATCCAAGTAGCAGCGAGGCAGGCTCTACTTACACATCACGCCGCGCCAGGCGAAGGCGAGATCGTCGGCGATGGCGCCGGTCCAGACGTTGTGAACGCCGCGGGCGCGGATGACGAGGTTGACAGGGTAACCAAGGCCCAGCAATTTCTGAGTTACATCGCGGTTGACCTGAACCCAGTTCCCCATTCCGCATCCCTGGCAAATACAGTTGCCGCTCGCACAAACGTTACCGCAGGTCGCCGGAATCAGACCGTCCTCCCAGACGAGATCGCACTCACCCACGTCAAACGCAACACGAATCTTGTCCTTATTGGTTGCGTTGATGTTGGTCGGATAGGGGTAGAGGTACTGCATGAACCCAACCATGCTTGCGCTGGCACCGATCGCGACGCCAAAGAAATCTGGTCTCGCCCAAGCGAGATCAAAGGCTACCGCGCCGGCGGTGCTTTGCCCCATGGTACCGTGCATTTTGGGGTCCATGGAAAGCTTTCCATATTTGGCACGAATGGCATCGAACATCCCAACCAGTTCGACAGCTCGCTCTCTGATGTTCGCCCCCCCTGAGTTGCTTGCATTTCCCCAATTTATTCCGTCGACCGCGTAGATCATTGGAGGCATGTACTTCGCCGCAATCAGTTTGGACGAGTGAGCTTCAAGGCTCGCGTCGGTCATAGCACCGCTTGCGAACGTGATAGCGACCTCACCGTCTTTTGCATCGGCATACGTACCGGGAATCCATATTGTTGCGGACTTGGATACATCCTGGTTTTGGGGGTTCTTGAAGGTGTACTGGATGGTCTCCTTCGTATACGGCTTCCCCTGTGCGTTAACGCCACCCCAGGTAGCCGACGGACCGTTGATGCCGCCCTTGTGGGTGGGACGCCACGTTGCCGGATCGCAAGGGCCCGTGCCCGTCCCCTGAACGCCACCGGTCATGGCAACCGTACCACCGGAACCGCCAGTCTCGTTTCCGCTACCACCCGTCGCAGTTCCGCCACCCGCGCCACCCGTTTTGCTGCCGCCTGTATTCTTGCCACCCGTTGCGGTTCCCGATCCGCCTTCACCCGAACCGCCTGCTTCTGCGCCCGATCCGCCTTGGGCAGATCCCCCACCCTCTCCGGTGTTACCGCCCTTTCCGGATTTACCACCCGTACTACCTCCGCTGGTGCAGCCCACCTGGGCCAGTCCTCCACCGAACAAGGTAAACAGGGCAACAGCAACAATTGACGTCGGGCGAACAAATGGTTTCATGTCGATACTCTCCTCGATGCAACTGGAAATTTTGGTCCCTCAACCAAGCCTTCCAGCGGCGAATACGTTTCGGTTCAAGGTAATGGAATGTCGAAGCCGCGCCAACCCTCTGAAACGGTGGCTTTGGCGATTCCAGGTTGAATTACAGGTCCAATCGACCCCAAACATTGGGCGACCGAGGGTGGACGTCGGAATTGACACTTCTGGCTCTTTCGACACTGCGCAGCGTAAAATCTCAATCCGTCGCTGATTGCTCGACCCCGCATACCCCGGACCGCCCTAAGATGCGCGTCGGTTACACCGCCCAATCCGGGCCTTCCCGTTCCCGAGGAGTTTCAAATGAGAAGTATGAATCGGTTTCAATGGCTTGGTCTGGCTTTGGTCGCAGGCCTTGCCTGTAGCGAATCGTCCACCGGAGGCGGTGGCGGCAGCGGCGGATCCTCGGATGGCGGCAGCAACGGGACGGCAGGCGCGTCCTCTGGCGGCGCAGGCGGATCGACAACCGGTGGCACCTCGGCAACCGGCGGTGCAGTCGGAACCGGTGGCACCTCGGCAACCGGCGGAACATCCGCAACTGGCGGAACCGCTGCAACGGGCGGCGCAGGCGGAACCGCTGCAACCGGCGGCACCGGCGGAACCGCTGCAACCGGCGGTTCTGGCGGCACAGCAAACGCCTCCACCGAGATGAGCTTCTTCGTCACGAGCGCCCCGCCTTCGGGCACGGGCGATCTCAAGGGCCTTGCCGGCGCAGACGCCCACTGCAATAAGCTCGCGAAAGATGCAAACGCAGTACGAAAGGTATGGGTTGCCTACCTGAGCGTCGCCAACGGCGGCAACGGACAACCCGTCCACGCCAAGGATCGCATTGGCGCAGGCCCCTGGTACAACGCCGAAAAGAAGGTCTTTGCCGCCAATCAGGCGGCACTCCATGGCCTGCCCGATCCCGCAGCCGGACGCGCCGCGTACATCGCAGTCAAGCCAGCCGATGCGCTGTTCAAGACCGAAAAGAACACGACCGTTCCCGGCAACCAACACGACATTCTCACCGGAACCAAGGCCGACGGAACCCTGTCGACCGGTAGAACGTGTAACGATTGGACCTCGAACGCTGCCGACGGTGTTTCCGCCGGACTGGGTCACAGCGATACACCGGGCAGCGCCCAGTTCTCGCCCTCGTGGAACGCAGCCCACAACAGCAACAACTGCTCGACGCAGGGCCTCGTGGCAACCGGCGGCAACGGCCGCATCTACTGCTTCGCGACGGACTAGCGGCCACCTAACGTTGGCAGACCCGGAACCGTACCACCGCACTGTGTTTGCAAGGCGATGCACGAGGGCGGGAATGCCAACGCGAGCGCGATGAGATTGACCGGAGCAGCGCCCGCATCGGCACCACCAAGCGCAGCACACTCTGGCAACGCATTGCCTGCGTTCTTCAAGCCCGTGGGCAGTCCGTTCAGACACGATTCGTAGTCGGCCACCGTGACCGGGCAGTTCTGCAATGGCACACCCGCCATGTCGCAACCGCCGGCGCCCGCATCCGCAGGCTGTGCATTGGCCGCCTGCGCCGCAGACAGACATTCGTCCTGCGCCATCTTACAGCTGCTCACCGGATCGCCACCGGCGCCGCCGAGCGACACCGCCAGAACCGCAGTCATCTTGCACAGCGCCTTCTGAACGTCGGAGCCCTTGAACGCAACCGTCAGAAATTCCTGCGACTTCGTGCACAAGGTTTGTTGCTGCATCGGCGTCAAACCATCAAGGCGCGTGGTCCCCGGAATGCCCGTCTTCACCGGTTCGGGTTCAGTCGGAGTATTCAGTTTCTTTTCGTCGTCACACGCAACGCCACTCAACACAACGGCACACAACGCAACACCCAGAAACCTTGCATGACGGTAGAACATTGGCTGATTCTACTTACCTTAATCAATGTGCACAACAAGCCGCATCGGCGTACCGTTGACCATGGCGTTTCACCGTTCCTTGTTGCTTCTTTGTGTGGTTGGCCTTGCTTGCCAAAGTTCGGGTTCAGGCAACGGAGCGACCGGCGGCAAGGCCGGCGCCGGGGGCGAGGCTGGCACACCGGGACAACCGGGCGCAGGCGGCGAAGCAGCGGGCGGCACGGCAGCAACGGCGGGAATGGCTGGCGGTTCCGGGGGGACCTCGAATGAAACGAACATGCCAAAAGGCGGTACCGGTGGCGGAACGGGTGGCCAGTCAACCGGCGGCACAGGGGGCAAGGCGTCAGGCCTTGTGCGCAAGACCGAAAGGCCCGCAAGCGGCACCCTCGATCTCATCGCCGCGGTGGTGAAAGCGGACCCGGCAATCGTCACACAGCCTGGCGTGCCCGTGGGCAAGCTAACCAAGGATCTGATGTTTCAAAGCACGGTCTACGGCAAGGCCTATCGCTACAACCTGTATGTCCCGGCGCAGTACAAGGCGGGCCAAAAGGCAGCGTTTGCCGTGTACACCGATGGCGCAGCCTACACCGACTGCTGCCGTGTCCACGTCGTGATGGACAACCTCATCCACACGGGTGAGATGCCCGTCACGATCGCAGCGTTCGTTTATCCGCTCGATCGCAACCGGGAATACGTCGGGAACACCGACGAGTTCGCCCGCTTTTTGAAAGACGATCTCATGGTCGAACTCGACAAAACCTACGATCTCACGACCGATCCCAAAATGCGCATGATCGTCGGCGTCAGCTCGGGAGGTCTCGTCGCCTTCGCCGAGAGCTGGGATCACAACGGGCTTTTCAAAAAGGCCCTCGGCGACAGCCCCAGCTTTGCAAGCTTTGCACGCAAGGATTACCCCGCACTTGTGAGCAGCACCCGACCGCTGAAAGATCTGCGTTTTGTGATGACCGTCGGCAACAACGATCTCATCGACCAGTTCGGCGACTGGTTCGCCATCGGCAAGAAGATGGCGGCGGCGCTTGAAGGCGCAAAGTACGACTACCGCGCCCTCCTTCTAAAGGGCGATCACGGCATGCAGAAGTCGCTGCACCAGATGTCGGACAACCTCCGCTGGCTCTGGTGGGACTGGGACAAGCCCTAAAACGCCGGCAAACCCTGATCAGGATTTCACTTGATTACTCATGCAGCGATGGCCCAAACACCACCTTTTTCCCGCAGCCGGATGGAAAGCGGACCGTTGTCCTTCTCGGAAATGCCTGCCAATTCGTGAAAGTCAAACTCACCCTCGGGTAGCCAAAGCGCTGCTATCGCGCGCAACAAACGCTCCGGTACGACCCCTATGGGTTGTTTGCCCGTTTCCCAGCGCGATACGGATTCACGTGTCACGCCAAGTGTGCGGGCCATGTCCTGACTACTTTGATCAAGTAACCGCCGCAAAAACACGATTTCATCCGCCACCAATCGTGTTTTCTTCCGGATGACGAGGCTGGCGATCACACATTGCAACCGTGTCGGCGCCACGACATCCACAGCCTCGCTGCCGCAGGATCCGCAACGCCAGTGCGTGGTGTTGTCCAGCACCACCGACCAGCTTCGTGTGATGGCATAACGATACGGACCGGAGCGAGGAATTTGAACGCCATCACATTCCGAACAGCGTTGAAAATTCTTGCGCTCCGGTTTTACGGTTTTCATTTTTTCCTCCAGGCCGTTACGACCAACGTCTTTGTCGATGAAGCGAACTGCACAACAACGTAGGTTTTGGTCCGACGAACACGATATCGCCAACGATCGTTTTCAAACTCGGCAGGCTCCACCACGCCGCCGCGAAGAACACCAATGACCTCATCTTCAGTTATTCCATCCCCTGCCATTTCGCGTCGAGCGTGTCCCGTGAACTGCACAACACCACTCACCAAAATCGCAACCAAAAGCTTTTTGGTTTGATCCGAAGTTAACGGCTCCTTGAGCACTTGAGACATTATGTCACAATGTGACCTGATCGCAAATCACGCTGAGAACCGTTGCTAAAACGCCGGCAAACTGGCCGCGGCAATCGCCTGGCCGTGGCGTTTCATCTGCTCATCGGGTGTGACGAATGAAATCGTGCTGGCCCGATCGGGCAACTCGGTCTTCAGCACCTGCTGCGCAATTTCCAGCATCAAGTCCCCGCCCTTGCCCGAGGTCACGCGACCGAGGACGAGGAGATTGCGAAAGTCATAGAACGACAGAAAGTGGGCCAGCGCATAGCCAAGGTAAACACCCAGGGTTTGATAGATCGCCGTGGCGCGCGGATCGCCCTTTTTCATCAGCTCTTGCACCGCCACCAATTTTTCCGGCAAGGACATCGCGGCATCCAGCGTGATGCCCGCGGGCTCGACCAATCGTCCCACAGCCTGCTGCGACAGGTATTGCACGCCGCAGCCCCGGTCCCCGGACCACTCGTCGGAGGGAGCATCTTCGCGATAGTCCACCGGCACAAAGGCGAGCTCGTTGAGCCAGGTTGTGATCGTGCCCGCCGGGGTGACATAACCCGCGGCGGTGCTCGTCCCAAGGGCAATCCCCAGCACCGCGTCCTCTTGAAGCGACATCGCGCCGGCCAGTGCCGTCACCTCGCCGTCGTTGACGACCTCGAAGGGGACACCCCCCATTTCAGCCTGCACCTGTCGGAACATGGGCTTGACGTGCGTGTCAAAAAGCTCGCGCGGAATCCCGCGAAACAACGATCCGGCGCGGGGCTCGCTGTTGACGTAGACGCCCGCAGCGCTGCCGCCGATGGCATCCACCTGCGGCAGGTGCGCGGCCGCCTTGCGCAACGAATCCAGGATGCCGTTTTTGTGATACGCCGGATCTTTTTGGTGATACGGATCCCAGACGGTTTCTTCCGAAAAGACCACCTTGCCATCGATCACAGCGGCCACCTTGCGATCGCTTCCGCCCAGATCAAAACCGATGCGATTGCCATTCAGATGGCGCCCGAGAGGCTGGGTGCTCGATTTCGCGGCCGGGACGCGGGAGGTCGCCACCACCTCGATGGGGCGGCCGTAGATCTGTTCGCCGATCATTCCGGAATCAAAACGACCGACAGCCGTATCGGCAAAATGGGCACGAAGATGTGACACGATTGTCCCGGGACCTGCGACGTGAATACGGAATCCACCGCGCGACCACAGCAAGAACTTCACGAAGCGTTCCACAAATACCGGGGAATACGCTGCCCGCGGATGCTGCGCCGGCAAGACGCGCATGGCGTGCACGAACAGGGTGCCATCGGGCTGTTCCAGACCAAGCTCGACCATGGGGCCCGCACTCGATACCGCCTCGGCCTCAAAAGCCTTTGCAGCCAGAAAGGCAGGGCGAAAATCGGGGTCGAGGGATGCCGCGTGGGTGGGCGCCTTCAAGAACGGATTGCGCATGGGTGACCTGAATCTACACCAGACGAAGCGGCCTTTCTGTCGATCCCCGTCGGTCGGGTTACACTCAGTCAATCGACCATGAACCTATTTGTCGCCCGCGCCGCCCGCTCCTGGTTGTTCGTGCCGGCCCACAAACACGCGATGATCGAAAAGGCCCGGAGTCTCGGCGTCGACGCGCTCATTCTGGATCTGGAGGACGGTGTCCCCGGAGCCCACAAGGCCGAAGCGAGACTCAACGTGACACGCGTATTGGCAACGCCGGCCGGCGGCCCCGCCCTGTGGGTGCGGGTGCATTCGACGCAGCACCCCGCGTTTGCCGACGACATGGCCTGCGCGGCCCATGCGGGACTGTCGGGGTTGGTCCTGGCGAAAACCGAAACGCCGGCGGATCTCAAAGCCGCTGAACAAAGCCTCGAGGGCTTTTTGCGAACGGGTCAGTCCCCCGCGAACATCGGTTTCATTGCTGCCATTGAATCGGCCCGCGCACTTTTACAATCGGCCTCGATCGCAACCGCTTCCCGGCGCCTGCAAGGCCTGTTGTTTGGAGCCGAGGACTTTGCCCTGGATATGGGCATGCCGGTTGGCGTCGGAAGCGAGTCTTTCGCCTACGCGCGCTCGGTGATTGCGGTTTCAGCGGCAGCCGCCGGTGTGGCGGCGATTGATCGCGTCTTCGTCGACGTGCGCGACCCGGTGGGGCTGCAAGCCGATGCTCAGGCCGCACGGAATCTGGGCTTTTCGGGCAAGTGCCTCATCCACCCCACGCAAATCGAGGTGAACAACGCGGTATTTTCACCCTCTACCGAAGAAGTTGCGAGCGCGCGCCGGATCGTCGATGCCTTTGCGCAAAATGACGGGGCGGTAACGCTGGTCGACGGTAAAATGGTGGATGCGCCGGTCGCGGAGCGCGCACGCCGTGTGCTGCTTCGCGCGACCAACGCACGGAAATAGCGAAAACCGCGACCGTCGGCGATATACTCCGAGATGTCATGAGCACGACCGAGCATGTCCTGCGCCACCATTTTGAAGCCTTCGATGCAGGCGATCTCGACGGTTTGATGTCGGATTACGCGGCCGACGCCGTCTTGATCACTAGCCGAGAGACACTTGTTGGACCCGAGCAGATTGGGCCCTTCTTTGCCCGCATGGTTGCAGAGTTCAATCAACCCGGCGTGGCGTTTCAGATCGTGCGAGAGGAAATCCACGGCGATGTGGCGTTCATCCTGTGGACGGCCGAGACGCGAACCCACGGCTACCCGCTTGCAACTGACACCTTTGTGATACGAAACGGCAAAATCGTAACACAGACCTTTGTCGCCAACGCCGTCCCGCGCGACACACCCCGTATCACCGAACGCATTCCGACCGTCGGTGGGTGAATCGGTTTTAGGCTGGCGTCAAGATTCACAGAGAATGATCGAGCGCTGCGATCCGCGCTGACGCGCCCTCGAATACATAGGCGTTGAGAATTGCCCGGTTCGCGAGCTGCTGGCGATCCGCCTCACTCTGCCCGGCCTCCTCCGACAGGACGGCGAGGTGCTTGCGGATGACGTCGACTTGGTGAAAGACGATGTCCTCGGCCTCCCGGCCGGTAAACCCGAAATTCGGCGCGGCCTCGATGGCCAATGCCACCCGACTCTGCCGGCTTTCGCCACGAACCCGAAGCGCTTGATTGGCCTCTCGTCCCCACCTCGGCCTCGGGTCGATGTCGTAGGCAGGGGTCAGCGTCAGCTGATGACCATCCCAAAAGGCGGCGTGGTTGCGGGCATGATCGTCGGTGTTGCCGATCAGGATGTTGAAAATCATTCGGCGGAACAGCTCCCTCGGCATTTCGCTCGGCGCTGTTCCTTGGCGCCGCAGGATGCCGGCAAGGTCTTCGTAGCTTCCGTAATGGGCCTCGAATTCATCGAGCCCCAACAGGGTCAGCGCCGACACCATGGCCCTGCGCGCCCAGCCGCCACCGGACTTTCCGTCCGCGGCAGAGCCTTGCGCACAAGGGGTTCGGTCGAAACGCTCAACCAGCAGAACATCCTTTCCACCCGCCTTGACGAGCTCGACACGCGCTGCCTCGACGCCAACAAGCGTCGCAAGCCGCATTGCGATGAACTCGGCCTTTACCACGTTGTGGGTGTCGGCCGACGCAGAGAACTTGGCGATGAGCTTGCGCTGGCCATCCACAAGCTGCGCCTTCGGCCGCGCGCCTCCTATCGAGGTGCCATGGTTCAATGCCTCCTCAAGCTCGCGCGACAGCGGCAAACCGCGCTCGACCCGATCTGCGGCCGCAACCAACTCCTCGAGCGGCGCGGGCTCCGCGTCCCGTGACACGTAGCGGGTTCCCGAATTCTGGAAATCAAGCGCACCGATCCTATCGGATCCAGACAGCAGCATGTAGTTGAGCTCATCAAGCGAATCGACGTCGATCTCGTGGCGACTTCGGCCGATCTGGCGGTGCAGGATCACCCGTCGCCCCCAACTGTCCGGGGCAGCGTCGCGCAGGCAGCCGGCGATCGTGAGCGGCGCCTTCGGCATGATCCGGCCCTGACGCAACGGCAGCTCCGGCGTGTAGAGCGCAGCGGCACCTTGTGAGGGATCGTTGCACCGCTTCAGATAGCTCTGGCCGTATACGAAGTGGTGGATCCCGTCGATAAGCTCGACGCGGCCGGCCACAACGGGCGTGACTGCGCTTGGTAGCCACGTCCAGACATAGGCCTCTTTCGCCGGATCGAGCAGCCTAGAAGTCATCGTCGACCTTGACCGAGGTGGGGAAGGCGCGCCTCGGCAGGAGGGAATTGACCTCGCGCTGCTTCGCGAGGCGCCCATTCACGAGGCCCGGATCGGCATCGAAGAGCGGCACGCCGAGAACAGCCGCCATCTCGAAGGCGGCGCCGATTCCAGAGCCCATATCACCGGCCTCGACCCGGACCACCAAGCTGCGCGACGCCCCGGCTCGTTCAGCCAGCTCTTGTGTGGACATCCGCCGGTGCAACCGCGCAGCACGGATCATGGCCCCAAGCAGCGCCGAGGCGTCTCGCGCGGTGCGAGAATAGTTCCGGTTGACAGGCTTTGCCATGGAAGATTTGTATCATAAATCAATCGCAACATAAATATACGACTTATTTATGATACAAACCCAGGCCTAATAATGACTGACCGACGGATCCACATGCGTGGACCAGGCGTCGATGCCGCCCGCAAGGTTGCAAATGTTGGTAAAGCCCTGCGCGGCAAAATGAAGCGCAGCACTTTGGCTGCGCATGCCGTGGTGGCACTGAAAGACCAGCAAGGTATCGCGCGGCAAGCCTTGCAGGTATTCCACGGCCGAATCATCCAGGTGCCGTGCACCCGCAATCTTCGCGATTGCCCGTTCGCCGGTGGTGCGAACGTCGATGAGCTCGTGGGGTACCTCTGTGTCGCGCATGGCTTTCAGTTCAAGGGCCGTGAGCTGTCGAATGGTGGTGGGCATCGAAAATTGTCATAGCACCCCACGCTGCCTTCCTGCGCTGGCTAGTCTGTCGGGATGCCACCCGTCACCGCATCGGCGGCGAGTGATCCCCGCAGCCACAGCGTTCGATCGACCATGACGCGAAATACCCGGAGCATCGCGTCGGCAACCGCGGGCCCTTCGTCTCCTTCGAGAATCCGCAAGGCGTGCGCCACGGCCTCTATCGTGGCGAGGCCTCCCTCGCGCGGCTCCGCCCGCAAGCGATACTCGGAGGGATGACGCTCGGGCAAGATGACCGAGGGTAGTGCGTCGAGACCCGGTATCCGCTGGCGCATCTTCGAGGCCTGCCGCCAGTTGCCATCGGGCACAATCAGCACAATTGGCCTCGGTCCCGTTGCGAACGTTTCGATCGGCACGGCATCTTCGGCCGGAAACAGCACAATGCCCTGTTCACCTTCGTGCACGAGCGGAAATGCGAGTGGCCGCGCCCGATCACCCACGATGCCAATCGTACTACCCACCACGCACCGGGCGGCGAGCTGACCGGTGTTGGTGGGCTTTCGCGCTTCGCGGTAGTGGACCAGCAGATTCAGGCGCGTGCGCGTCACAAGCCGCGGAACCAGCGAGCAAACACACAAGGTCTTGTGCATCTGGCAAAGCGAACAGCGCGCTTCCTGGTTGTCCCGACGACTCAAAATATTGGCCGCTGCTATTGTATCGGTGGCTACGGGCAAAGTCGACGCGTGCGGCGGCGACCTCCGCTTCGTGCGGCAGCGTCCCAAAAAAAAGGCCACCCGACGGCTGGGTGGCCTTTTTCAGATGCGTTTACGTTCGGATGTTAGTTGCCGCAGCGAAACATGCCGTTATTGAAGTTGCAGTCCAGAGTTCCGCTGCAGGTTCGGTTTTGGAACGTGCCGCAGCAGGGCTGCCCTTGACCGCCGCAGGTGGCGCAGGTACCGCCCTGAAAAGCCGTACAGCCGAGCGTCGCAACGTCACAGGTTCCGCCCTGACAGCAGGCCTCGCCCATCGCCCCACAGGCGGGAGCAGTGTTGCAGGTGCCGGCGCCGCCGTTTCCGTTGCCCTGGCAATCAAATCCCGCGCCGCAGCGGCGACCATCGCAACATGCCTGTCCCATCGCGCCGCACATGGCACAGTCGCCGCCCAAACAGCCTTGCCCTGCCGTGTAGCAAATGTCGGGACCAGAGACAGGGCAGCATTCTTGCCCGCTGCCACCGCAACCCGAACACTTGCCGGTTGTGCAGGTGCCATTGCCAGCACCACAGGTTGTCCCGGTGGCCGCGCACAAGTTGTTGACGCAACAGCCGCCACCGTTACAAGCATTGTCCGCGCAGCAGGCTTCATTCGTACCACCGCAAGGTGAGCAGGTGCCGGCGCCGTTGTTGCCATTGCCAACACACGAAACGCCGCTGGCGGTGCAAACGCGATCGCCGCAACAACGATTGCCCGAGCCACCACAGGCGAGGCAATTGCCGCCGACGCAAGAAGAGCCCGCGGCCGTACAGCTGTTGTTCTGGCAACAGTTGTCACCCAACCCACCGCAGTTGGCGCAAGCACCGTTTGTACAGGTGCCGGCTTGACCGCCACAGGTGGCCGCATTCGCAACGCACATGTTGTTGACGCAGCAGCCACCGTTCGTGCAGCTGTTCGCCGCACAGCAGGCCTGACCCGTGCCACCGCAAACCACCGGCGGCGTGCCACCCGTGCCACCCGTCGCCGGCGCGCCACCCGTGCCACCCGTCGCGGGAGAGCCGCCCGTCGCGGGAGAGCCGCCCGTCGCGGGAGAGCCGCCCGTCGCTGCGCCGCCCGCGCCACCTGTGACGGCCGTGCCACCGGCGCCTGAATCCACACCCGATACCGTTCCACCGGCGCCGCCCTGCGCTCCGGTCGTACCGGTGCCGCCCGTGCCCGTTCCGTTGGCGCCAGCCAAGCCGCCGCCCTGACCGGTCGTGTCGACGGTACCCCCATTGTCGCTGTTGCAAGCGCCCAGGATCGCGCCCAGGGAGATCCCGAGCAGGGCTACAATGGTCAACGTAGTTCTTTGTTTCTTATGCATTTTCATTCGAGCAAGCCTCCAACAGAGTAAAAAAATGGATTGATCCGGTGCCGGTAAGAGTCCTCCCCTTACCCGTTTCATCAAAAAAAGACTTCGCGTGCTAACGTCAAATACCGTTTGCGTCGGTCCGTTCCGCAACCGCGGGAATTCCGGCACCCCGATAGCTGTTACCCAACACCCCCAAAAAAAACATGGCTGCATTTGGCACCTTGATGTTGTTTTTCGCCCTCGTGGTCGCCACCTACGCAGGGACGGCCTCGCTCGTCGGCGCGCGGCGTGGCAACCAGAAACTCATCGACTCTGGCCGGGGGGCGACCTATGCGCTGGCCGCCATCCTCGGAATGGCCTCGGTGTCGATCGTCTACGCATTCGTGTCACACGACTACGCGATCAAATACGTTCAGCGTTACTCGGACGATGAGTCGCCCCTTTTCTATCAGATCACGGCGTACTGGGGCGGGCTCGACGGTTCGATTCTCTGGTGGGTGTTCTTGCTGTCCGTCTTTGGTGCGATCGCGGTGCACAACAACCGCCACCGTCACCGCGAGATTTTGCCCTACGCCATCACGGTGATGATGTCGGTCGCGGTGTTTTTCCTCTTTCTCATCGTCTACTACAAGAACCCGTTTGATACCTTCATCGGTGACATCCCGGCGCGCGGCAACGGTCTGAATCCATTGCTGCAAAACGCCTACATGATCACGCATCCGCCGGCGCTTTACACCGGCTTCGTCGGCATGACGATTCCCTTTTCGTTTGCAATGGGTGCCCTCATTTCCGGACGACTCGACGACGCCTGGATTGCATCGATGCGGCGCTGGACCATCATCGCCTGGTTCTTCCTCTCGATGGGGCTGACACTCGGCATGTTGTGGGCCTACGAGGAACTCGGCTGGGGTGGTTTTTGGGGATGGGATCCGGTCGAAAACGCGGGCTTTTTGCCCTGGTTGACGGCAACCGCCTTCCTGCACTCGATTCAGATTCAAGAACGCCGCGGGATGATGAAGATCTGGAACTTCACCCTCGTCATTCTGACCTTCCTGTTGACCATCTTCGGCACCTTCATGACCCGCAGTGGCATCGTGCAATCCGTTCACGCCTTCGGACAGGACACGAAGCTCGCCTGGATCTTCACGGGCTTCATGGCCATCGCGGTCGTCGTCAGCTTTGGTTTTCTCATCGCACGTGCACCCGAGCTGCGTTCCCGTAACACGTTTGACTCGATTCTGTCGCGAGAGTTCGCGTTCCTCGTGAACAACTGGATCCTGGTCTTCGCCGCGTTTTTCATTCTGTTCGCCACGATGTTCCCGACCCTGTCCGAGGCGTTGCGCAGCCAGCGCATCACCGTCGGGCCACCCTTCTTCAATCAGTGGATGGTGCCGATTGGCCTTTGCCTTCTGTTCCTGACCGGAGTCGGTCCACTCATGGCATGGCGCAAGGCTTCCACCGCGCACTTGAAATACCAGTTCGTGGGCCCCGTGATCATCGCGATGGTCACGCTTGTGTATTGCCTGGTCCGCGGCCTTGGCTCGTCCTGGTCTGCCGTTGCATGTTTCACCCTCTGCGCGTTCACTCTGACGGGCATGACGCAGGAGATTGCCCGCGCGGCTCGCATCCGGCGCAAAAACACCGGCAGCGACTGGTTTACGGCCGTCGTCGGCATGGTGTTGCGCGGACGCCGTCGCTACGGCGGCTACGTGGTGCACGTCGGCATCGTCTTCATGTTCATCGGCTATGCAGGACAGGCCTACAAGCTGGAAGAAGACGTGCTGCTCGAACCCGGCAGCGAAACCAAGTTCGGCAAATATGTGCTGCGCTTCGAGAAACTGCGCTTCGAGGAAGATCGCCAGAAGGAAATGGTCACGGGCGACTTCTCGATCTTGCTCAATGGCAAGGTCATCGATCGGCTGGAGCCGGCCATCTGGTACTACCAGAACACCAACAACGACCGCACCACCGAAGTGGCCATTCGCCGGGCACCCGAAGAAGATCTGTACATCACCCTCGGTAACTTCGATCTTGCGAAAAACGTCGGCAACTTCAAGCTCGTCACCAATCCACTCGTCGACTGGATCTGGTTTGGATTCATGATGCTGGCACTCGGTACGGGCATCGCGCTTTTGCCCGAGAGTGTGTTGTCACCCGTGACAGCGCGCGAACAGAAGGCCATGGCCCGGAGCGGCGCGACCATCGCGACGGTGCTGTTCTTCTCGGGGATGTTGTTGTCCGCGTCGCCCGCATTTGCCGTCGACAAGGCGCAGGTCGATGCGGACCTGCACTGGCTCAACAAGAACCTCATGTGTATGTGCGGGTGTCGCCATTTACTCGGCGACTGCGGCGGCGAGTGTGATCCGGCGCCCAAGGAACGCGCCGAAATTCGCGCGATGCTGGAAGCCGGCAAGACCCGTGAAGACGTGATGAAGTTTTTCGTCGAACGTTACGGCAGCGAGGCCGTGCTGGCCGCGCCCGTGGATAAAGGTATCAACCGCCTGGCCTGGGCCCTTCCCTATGGCCTCGGGATCGGGAGTGCGGGCCTTCTCGTGATTGTCGCCATGCGATTCTCCAAGCGTCGCGCAGGCAGCGGCAACGCGACGACCCCGGTCGAGGACGCGAACAGCGAGCTGCAAGATAAGCTTGACGAAGAACTCGATCGCCTGGAATAGAACTCCACCACTGTCTTGGCCACTTCCAAACGAAAACATCCACGCCTCGTTTTGACAGCCCTCTGCGTTCTGGGAACCGCAGGAGGTCTGGCATTCGGACTCGCCCTCGATCTGCGCATGGGTGCCCCCCTCGTGATGTTGGGACTCGGAGGCATGACGCTCGCGCTGACGGCTTACGCGGCCTTTCGAACGCTGGAACCCATCCTCAACGACGGCTCGTCGGTCGTGCTCGTCACCGAAGAGCCGGGACGCAAACGGGCGCTGGAACGCGACAAGCAGATGGTGTTGAAGGCGCTGAAGGAAATCGAACTCGACTTTCAGATGCGCAAAATATCGGAAGTGGATCACCGTGAGTTGATTGCCCGCTACCGAAGCCGGGCCATGCGCATCATCGCCGAACTCGAAGCGGGTGACGACTACCGCTCGCTCATCGAGCAGGAATTGAAAGTTCGCCTCGCTGCAATCAGCAAAGCCCCGGGAGACGCCTCGTGAAACGTTTGTGGGCAGCGATTCTTCCGCTCGTGCTTTGCGCGCCCGTTGCGTGGGCTCAGATGCCCGATCTCAAGACCATGGCCGGACGGCCGCTGCCGGTCGCGGATCTGTCGGCCGGAACGGTCAGCATTCGCGTGGCTCGCAAAGCGCCTGCCGATGCGGTCAAGCAGGTCAACGTCGTGGCAACCCTTTCGGATGCGGAGGGTAATCGTACCACACAGACGAGCCCGACTGGAGACGACGGTCGCGCAACCTTTGAAGGGCTCGCCCCCGGCACGATCTTTCATGCCGAGGCCGAGGTGGACGGCGAACGGCTGGGGTCTACCAATTTTGTGGTCCCCGAATCGGGTGGTGTCCGCATCATGCTGATAGCGGGCATCGGTGCCGATCCGACGCCAATGGACGAAGCACCGGTTGACCTCGGACAGAAGCAAAGCCGCTTCGAGATTTCAGCGATGGTCGGCAAGGTTGACGAGGCCAAGGAACTGGCCGCCGGCATTCTCGACATTCGGGTGATGGATGTGCAGGGCAAGCCCCTTCTAAACCAGGTGGTCCGGGTTGCCCAGATGGCCAAGGACGGCGCGGTCAAGGCTTTTGAAGCCACCACCAATGCGACTGGGACCGCACGGCTGACGGATCTGCCGACCGGCGAAGAGTTTGGCTTTGTCGCGGTCACGGAACTGGGCGGAATACGGGTGGGCAGCCGTCCCTTTCGCATGTCCGCCACATCCGGCATGCGCGCCTTGCTCGAACCGCTGCGCAGTACGAAGGACACCTCGAAGCTTCAAACGGCGTCGCCCTCCTACATCGTGATGGAGTACCGCGAAGGCGGCGTCGTCGTTCAGGAAAACCTGACCATCCACAACACCGGTGACGCCGTGTACGACCCGAATCCGGGATCATTGCGCTTCGATTTGCCGACCGGCTTTGTTCAGGCGCAAGCCATGGCCGAGGGCACACCGCTTGAGCTTGAACCCGGTGTGGCGATGATGATGCGCACACGCATCTTGCCGACGGCGGGCAGCCGAGCGGAAACCGCAGCACGCTTCGCGTTCTTGATGCCGACGGACAGCGATACCGCGCTCACCTTCACGCAAAAGTTTCCTATCGCGCTCACCGAAACCTTGTTGCTGATTCCCGAAGGTCCGATGGGTAAACTGGAAGTCAAGGGCGATGGCATCGAGTACGTGGATGCACGAAAGATGGAGACCGGTGTATCGGTTCACCGCTACAAGATGCCGGATCTGAAAGCAAGACAGCCGATCACGTTTACCGTCACCGGCTATCCCATCCTTAGCCGCACCGGGCACCGAGCAACCGCGATCCTCGTCGCACTGCTTGTGGTGTTCGCACTCGTCGGTACCTTGACGGTACGCAGGCGCAAGAACGAATCCGTCGCACAACGCAACGATCTTGAGAAACGCCGCGAAAAGTTATTCGCGGAGCTGCAGACGATTGAAGAGCAGCGGTTATCGGGTCGCGACGATCCGGCGACGATGGATCGTCGCAACGAGCTGGTTGCGAAACTTGAATTGATCTATACCGAACTCGCGACGCTTGATCGGAGCCTTTCTGGGTGAGTCTTTCCCTGAACGCTGTTTGCAAGAACTACGGGCGTCACCGGGCGCTCTACCGCATCACGGCTGAATTTCCCGCAGGACGCATTTCAGTCGTGCTCGGGCCCAATGGCGCAGGCAAGAGCACACTGATGGGCATCCTTTCAACGCTGGTCGCGCCCACCACCGGAACCGCGACATGGCAAGGACAGCCGCTTGCACCGGGAACACCGCTGCGGGCACAGATCGGATACGTTGGACACGAGCCAGGCCTTTATCCCGACCTCGGCGCACGCGCGAACCTCATCCTCTTCGCGTCACTTTATGGCCTGCACCTGGCGCCCACGGCGCTTGCAGCAAGGTTGAAAGCGGTCGGGCTCGCCGAGGATCTGGAAGGCCGCCTCGAATTGCCCGTGCGCGCGTTCTCACGCGGCATGCAACAACGCCTGGCGCTTGCACGCGCCCTCCTGCACGACCCGTCGCTGCTGTTGTTTGACGAGCCGAGCGCGGCACTCGATCCCACCGGCGCCGTCTGGTTGGCCGAACACCTTCGGCAAGCGCGCGAGGCAGGACGCACGGTCATCGTGATCACCCACGATCTAGGGCTGGCTGCGTCGCTGGCCGATCGCATTCTGTTGTTGCGCCGGGGCCGCGTGGCAATCGATCGCACACTGGAAACGCCGCTGCCCGAAGCCGCACTGCGAACACTCTACGAGGAGACGCTCAGTGTCCCCGCCTGAACCGTCGCCCGTGCGCGTACCGGGATTCGCAACACAGGTGTTTCAAATCGCCGCCAAGGATTTACGCATCGAGTGGAAAAGCCACGAGATCTTGCTGACGATGGGATACCTCGCGGTTGTGATCGTCTTGGCCTTCGCGTTCGCCTTTGTCACGGTTGGCGGCGAACGCCTGAGCCCCTCGGTCACCTCCGGCATACTCTGGGTGAGCGTCTTTTTCTCCGGCACGGTCGCCCTATCTCGTACCTTCGATCGAGAACGCGACGGCGAGGCGATACGCGCCCTGTTGCTCACGCCGATAGCACGATCGGCGATCTACCTCGGAAAACTGATCGGCGTCGTCGTGTTGATGGGAATCGTTGAAGTCGTCGTGGTGCCGCTCACCGCCATGTTCTTCTCGGCCGAGCTCGGCCAGCATCTGCTTTGGACTGCGTTGATACTGGGTCTTGGCAACCTTGGCTATGCGGCGGTCGGGGTCGTGTTTTCGGCGGCGTTGTTGCGCTCGAAGAGTCGCGATGTTTTGTTGTCGGCGCTGCTGTTTCCACTGGTGTTGCCCGTGTTGATTGCGGGCGCACGTGCCACCAGCATCTTGCTCGATCCCAAAAGCCCCGACCTCGCTTCGGCCGTCTTCTGGACGCAGTTCCTCGGGATTTCGGGCGGTATATTTGTGCTACTTGGACTGTGGGCGTTTGAACCCGTCCTGAGTGGCGACTGAATCCCGAAACTCAGCGAATCCAGCTATGTCTGAGCGCTTCGGTGCAGCCGTCGATACAGCGGTTTGGCAGTTCAGGATTTGCAGGTATCATTCCTCCACGATGGCGACCGAACACGCTCCGGCTCGAAGCAGTGGCCTTGGCCTTCCCTGGTTGGCCGCCGTGGCGGTATGCATTCTGGGCTTTGCATACCTGCCTCAGATGGTTGTGGGCGCCCCGATCGAGCGGACGATGGGTCCCGTTCAGAAAATCTTCTACTACCACGTGCCCTGTGCCTGGTTGTTGATGATGTCCACGTTCGTATGCGCGGGCGGCAGCATCGCATTTCTATTCAAAGGCTCGCAGCGCGGAGATCGCGTTGCCCGCACCTCGGCAGAGCTGGCTGTGTTGTTCGGCATCTGCACCCTCGTCACCGGACCGCTCTGGGGTCGCGTGGCGTGGGGAGCGTACTGGGTGTGGGATGCGCGTTTGACCAGTTCTCTTTTACTCTGGCTCATCATGGTGGCCTACGTAATGGCGCGCCGTTTTGGCGGTTCGGCCTCGCGAAAACTGGCAGCATCGCTTGCGATATTCGCTGCCGCCGATGTGCCGCTCGTCTATCTGAGCGTTCACATCTGGAAGACGATTCACCCAAAGACAACGGTCGTGCCCACGCTCGGCCGCGACATGATGGGTGTCTTTTTCACCTCGCTCGGCCTATTCACCTTGCTGTGGGTGGTGCTTTTTGTGCTACGCGGACATCTGGAAAAAGCGCGTGACGATCTCGACACCCTGGCGCTCGACGTCGAGGACCACCTGGAAGCCTGGGAGAAATCTGCCCGATGACACTACTTCTTCAAACTTGCCGTCGCATCGCCCTCACGGTGGCCACGATTGTGGTGGGCTCGCTGTTGCCACTGTCCGCAGCATTGGCGGCTGATGAGTACCAGGCTGTACCCGACAAGGATCCGACGACCATCGCCGCGAATCCCTTCATCGCAGGCGCCTACGGCTTCATCTGGGTTGCCCTCCTGGTCTACGTCATCTCGATCGCGCGCGGCCTGGGACGCGCCAACGCCGAGATCGCGGAACTCAAGCGCAAACTGGGGAACTAAACTCTGTGTTGCAGTTGCCGCCCTCAAGCCACTTCATCTACATCCCCGTGGTGCTGGTGCTGGGTATCGTCCTCGGCTTTGTGATGGGCGCACGGGCCACCCGCGAGCAAGTACGCCTCGATGCCGAGCGCGCCGTAGCGCGGGCACAAAAAAAAGCGGAACGCACAGTGGCCCGCGCGAAAGCCGGTGACACCAACAACCCGGAGGACGCCCCATGATCAGTTTTGAATTGAGTGAAGAGCAAACGGCGCTCGTACAAACGGCGCGCGACTTCGCCCGCAACGAGATCATCCCGGTCGCAGCCGAGCTCGACGAAAAGGGCGAGTTCCCGCGCGCCATCTGCGAAAAGGCCTGGGAAACAGGCTTGCTCAACTGCGAAGTCCCGGAGGCGGACGGGGGTCTGGGATTGTCTTGTCTTTCGCACTGCCTGTTGCTCGAGGAGATCTCGTTCGGCTGCACGGGCGTCAACACCACCATGGCCGGCAACTCGCTGGCCTCGATGCCGCTTATCCTCGCCGGCACGCCCGAGCAGAAAAAGCAGTACCTCGGACGCTTGCTCGACAAGCCGCTCTTTGCGGCCTACGCCTGTTCAGAGCCCGACGCCGGATCAGACGTGGCAGCGATGACGTCACGCTACCGCAAGGTTGGTGACCGGTATTTTCTCACCGGGCAGAAACGCTGGATCACGAACGGCGGCGTCGCGGACTTCTACGTGACCTTCGCACGCGCGGAGGGGACCGACCGACACAAGGGGATCACCTGCTTTGTGTTGAACCGTGATACCAAAGGTGTCTCGGTCGGCAAAAAAGAAAACAAGATGGGCCAGCGGGCCTCCAACACCACCGACGTGTTGTACGAGGACGTGGAACTCGGCCCCGAAAACGTTATCGGGAAAGAAGGCGAAGGCTTCAAGATCGCCATGCGCACGTTCGATCGCACCCGGCCCTGGATTGCCGCCGGCGCGGCCGGGATCATGCGCCGGGCCCTCGAAGAATCGCGGGCCTATGCCCTCGAGCGCAAGACCTTCGGTGTCCCAATCGCGCAACACCAGGCGGTGCAATTCATGCTGGCAGATATGGCGATCTCCTACGAGGCCACCCGGTTGCTCTATCAAAAAGCCGCGGTCGCGATCGATCTCGGACAGGTGGACAGCATCGTGTCGTCCTACGCAAAAGCCTTCGGCGCCGATGCCGCGATGCAGGTCACCACCGATGCCGTACAAATCTTCGGCGGGTACGGCTACACCAAGGAATACCCGGTGGAAAAGCTCATGCGCGACGCCAAGCTGTTGCAGATCTACGAGGGCACGAGCCAGATCCAGCGCATGGTGATCGCGCGCAGCGTCCTTGCCGCGCACTAGACGGAGGTTACTTGTCCAGGCGTTGCAGGCGCGCCGAAATAACCCAGCGCGACCCACGGGTGGCGCCGGCCTCGCGCACGAGCGGCGTCGTGTAGTGCGAAAATGGTGTTCGGTAAACCGAGAACACGCCAGGCTGTGCCACGTTTGCGACGCGCGAAAAGTGACCGTCGTCCTCGTAGACGATCCACTGCGATTCCACCGTGGGTGAACACAGGGTCAACTGAACGTCCACGCCGTCGGATGCCTTTTTTTGATCCGGTTTCTGCAATGCGATCGACGCACAGTGATCGCCCGCTTCGTAGCAGCGGATCTGAACATCGAATCGGCGTTGCAAACGCATACCCGACAACGCCTGCGCCAGATCATGAAACTCGATCGATCGAAACAACGACGCCACGCCCGTTTTTTCAAGCGCCGTCACGACCGAACGCTTTTCATCGACCAGACTCACCACACGGTGGCGCTCTGAACCTGGACTCTGCGATTTTGCATCGCCATTTTGCACCCGGCGGGAGTGCAAACGCATCACGGGATACAGTTCTTTTTCAAGCGCGGCCCTCAGCCGCTTTGCCGCAGATTTTTCCAGCAAGCCCTCATAGACGCGCAGTTTTTCATTGAGTGCGGCCTTGCCGGCCTTCGGCGTTTCCATGCGTGCGAATCGCTGGCCGCGGCCCGACAACAGATGAAAGAAGTTGGCCTTGCCCAGAGAAGCGGCAGGTTTCTGTTTGGCAAGCGCCCGGTAGTGCGCGCGGCGGGTGTGCGGCACACGCGCGTCCTCGACCACCCAGCCCCGGCAACTGGGAGTCCCGCAGGCGCAACGAATCGGATCGTCCTCGGGCCACTGGTAATCGAAACAAAGCTCCTCGCCTGGCTCGACGCGTCGATTGGTCTTGACGATGAGTTCCGATTCCGCGGGATCGTCGTCCTCGACAAACCAAACCTCGCAGTTGGGCTCGCACGAGTGATTCAGGTAACGAAAGGGCGCCGCAGGTTCCCAGTACAACTCATCTCCAAACTCGATCTGATAGCCGTTGGGAGGCGCCGTCGTTCGCGCTCCGGTAATGCGCCCAACAGTCTCACCCAACGTCAAGGCGCGCCGAGCGAATACACCTTGGCCTGCACTGGAGGGACCGACAAAGACGGGAGCTTTCATGGGATGAGGCGGCGATATGTACCTCAAAGCAAGGCGGTTTGCGAAGAAAACGTGCTAGGGAGGCTCTGTGGCCCCAAGCGTTAAACCCCGCGGCAGCATCCTTGGTAAGGTGCTCGTCTTCCTGGCTGTCGGTGGTGGGCTCATCTCCACGGTGGCCTATTTGCATCGCGCAAAACATCAGATCCTCCAGCGCAATGCGGCCCAGGCTGCAAAGGCCAATGTCGATTCGCCGCACGCGGGTCTCGTGGTGGAGACGACCGCGCGCGATGCCGACACGGACTGACGACGATCAGCCGGCAACGAAGATCTGTGATGGTTCAAGATCGAAACACCCCGGTACCATTGCTACGTGAACGTAACGTACGGTCGTCCCAAGGGTGCGCGGAGGCAGCCTTGAAATCAGCTAAAGGCTGGCACGAAACATGAATTAGGGTAGGCGCCCGATGATGTCGATCGGGCGCAAAGCCCAAATGATTGCCCTGAAAAGTTTTAGCGAACTGACCGACGACCCAACATCAGACGAACACGAGTACACGCCGCCGCGCGATTCCTTCGCCGTTGGCGTCGTGCTGCACAACACGTTTCGGATCGTGAAGCCGCTGGCTGAAGGCGGCATGGGCCAAGTTTTCCTGGCACATCATGAACGTCTTCCAGGCCTGTTCGCCGTGAAGGTCCTGAACCGGGCGCTGGCCGCGGATGACGAGCCCATCACGCGATTCCGGAACGAGGCCCACATCATGGCCGGCCTGCGCCACCCCAATATCGTCTCGTTAATCGATTTCAATGTGACACCGGCCGGTGCGCCGTACCTTGTCATGGAGTATCTGGAGGGGCGCGATCTCGGCGCCATCATGCGAGAGCGTGGAGCGTTGCCGCCTGCGCAAGTTGGCGCTGTGGTACGACAGGTGGCCTCCGCGCTCGACGCGGCACACGCACGTGGAATCATTCACCGGGACCTGAAACCCGACAACGTGGTGATTGTTCCGGTAAGCGGCCAAGACGATCTCGTCAAGGTGATTGATTTTGGCGTTTCCCGATCGCGCTTCAGCCCGCGCGTAACGGAGGGCAATCGTATCATGGGAACCCCCCAGTTCATGGCCCCCGAACAGGCGCAGGGACACCAGGATGACGTAAGTGAGGCGGCAGACCAATTCGCCCTGGCCGCTCTCAGCTACACGATGCTGACCGGGACCGCACCCTGGGACGCATTCGATCCATTGCAGATCTTGTACAAGGTCGTCCACGAGAAGGCGCCTCATCTAAATGATCGCTTCCCCTGGGCCGAGCGGATCGACGATGTGCTGCAAAAAGCGCTGGAAAAAGATCCCGGCGATCGGTTTCCGAGCGTGCTCGCATTCGCCGAAGCGTTCGATGCAGCGTTGGTGCAAGACGTGCCGGGCGGTGTGCAATCACTCGATTTGTACGAGAAGCCCGAGTTCTATACGCCACACAATTCGATGTCTGCGGTTCCCACTCCCGTGGCCCTGAGGGCATCGAACAATCTTGATGGCAAGGCACCAGCCGCCGAGTCTGAGTCCACCGCAGCCATCACTTTGGTCATCCGTCGACGGGTTTGGACGCGATGGATTGGTGTATCGGAGACCGATGGTGATGAAACACGGACAAACGTGTTACGAGACTGAATTCGCATCCGCGCTGAGGCACCTTGGTTGGCGGGAACCAACATGGCCAGCTTCTTGCATCTCTCATTGACCCGAGGTGGAACGCGAAACGGTTCTGCCCGAAGCCGAGGAATATGAATGACCACGATGCATACCTTGAGTTCCAACATGATCAAACACGCAGGACCCACCGTTTCAATCTGGATGAAGACCGGCGAAATGCCGGCACGCGGGCCGTTGCGACAAAATGCCTCCGCGGACGTCGTCATTGTTGGTGGCGGCATCGCGGGTCTGACCACCGCTTACTTTCTAGCGGGCAGAAACAAGAGCGTCATCGTTCTTGACGACGGTCCACTTGGCGGCGGAGAAACCGAGCGATCGAGTGCTCATCTCGCAACCGCACTGGATCGCCGCTATCACGAAATTGAGCGCCTGCACGGCATCGAGGAAGCGCGCATCGCCGCAGAAAGCCACTCGGCCGCGATCCGCGCCATCGAAGTCATTTGCGAGCAGGAGAATATCGCCTGCGACTTCACCCGACTCGACGGCTGGCTTTACGCGCCTTATGGCGAATCGAGCGACGAAATCGACAGGGAATTCACTGCCTGTCAACGCGCAGGCCTAACGGCGATCGAGCGTCACGAACGTGTGCCGGGTCTCGGATTTGAAACCGGAGCGTGCTTGCGATTCCCGAATCAGGCACGATTTCATCCGATCAAGTATCTCGAGGGTCTGCTCCTCGCCGCTGAACGCAAGGGGGTTCGTGTTTTCACAGGAACCCACGTCAACAAGATCGAAGGCGGCAAGATGCGACAGGCAGAGGACGGCGGCGATGACGGGAAGCCCGGCCACGTACACACCACGTCCGGTCACATCGTCACCGCCAAGGCGATCGTTGTCGCGACGAACACACCCGTGAATGACGTTTTGACCATTCATACCAAACAGGCGGCCTATCGCAGCTACGTGGTGGGAATGGAAATTGCCCGCGGAGCCGCACTGGACGCGTTGCTGTGGGACACCCTCGATCCTTTTCACTACGTGCGCATTTCGCCCGGCGAAGACATGGACATCCTCATCGTCGGAGGCGAGGATCACAAGACGGGTCAAGACGATGACATAACGTCTCGCCATCTCCGGCTTGAAGACTGGGCGCGCGCGCGTTTCCCGGTGACCACCACGCGCTACCGTTGGTCGGGCCAAGTCATGAATTCCACCGACGGATTGGGGTTCATCGGGCGCAATCCGGGTGATCACGACAACGTGTTCATTGCCACAGGGGACTCAGGCAACGGTCTTACCAACGGAACGATCGCGGGACTTTTGCTCGCCGATCTGATCGCGTGCGTGGAAAATCGCTGGGAGAAAGTATACGACCCATCGCGATTGCCCGGAGGAAAGGACTTCGTGAAGGAGACCGTGAACATGGTCGCTCAGTTTGCAGACTGGGTGAAGCCTGGCGATGTTGCGCGAGCAGAGGACATCCCACGCGGTGAGGGCGCTGTGGTTCGCCGTGGCCTGTCATTGGTTGCGATCTATTGCGCAGAGGACGGCTCACACATCGAATGCTCTGCCGTATGCCCACACCTCGGAGCGGCCGTACGATGGAATTCGCTTGAACACACCTGGGATTGTCCCGCGCACGGCAGCCGTTTTACGCCCACAGGCGAGCCGATAGGTGGCCCCGCCATCACCGGCTTGAATCGCTAGCTTCCACAAGATCGGACGATCCGAAACTCGAAACGGAGAAGAACCATGCCGAAGCTGAACGTTGGTATTGAAAATGGGGCCCCCATCAATCTGTATTACGAAGACCACGGGGCAGGAAAGCCTGTCGTGTTGATTCATGGCTGGCCATTGAGTGGCCGATCGTGGGAGAACCAGATCGCGGCGCTGGTCGATGGGGGTTACCGCGTTGTCACTTACGACCGGCGCGGCTTCGGCTGGTCGTCGCAACCATGGAGCGGATACGACTACGACACATTTGCGGCGGATCTCGAGCAGATCATGCAATGTCTGAATCTTCGCGATGCGGCGCTGGTTGGATTTTCCATGGGTGGAGGCGAGGTGGCCCGGTACATTTCTCGCCATGGTTCGGAACGTGTGTCCCGGGCTGTGTTCGCCTCGGCAGTGCCACCATTTCTACTCAAGACGGATGACAATCCCGAAGGCGTGCTGGACGAACACGCGATTGCGGAGCGCCAGGCCGCGATGAAGGTTGACCGAATGGCCTTCATTGTCGAGTTCTCGAAAAAGTTCTTCAGTGCGGGAGGCGAGATGAAGGTAAGCGAAGCGCAACGCGGATACGCTTGCGACGTCGCCGCATTCGCCTCATCCAAGGGTTCAATCGATTGCATCGCTGCATTTGGTGGCACCGATTTTCGCGAGGATCTGCGCAAAATTCGAATCCCGACTCTTGTGATTCACGGGGATTCCGACGCCATTGTTCCCTTCGAGGTCAGCGGAAAGCGCACCGCCGAGATGATTCCCGGCGCGAAGCTCGAGGTCATCAAGGGTGGTCCACACGGGGTCAATGTTTCTCACCCCGAGGCATTCAACCGGGCTTTGCTCGCATTTCTTGCGAGTTAGATTGATCGCCGCGGGTCGTTTTATAGGTAGACCCTGACCAGGGTTCCGGGCGAAAAGTGCCATATGGAGTTGTCATGGGGAACCCAGCTTGTAATCGCGGAGATCGTCTGGGTGACGGTGATCTCGGGATTCATCATGCTGGAGCGACGGTCGCCGACGGCCACGTTGGCCTGGATCATGATGCTCGCCGCTCTACCTCTCGTCGGCGTGCCCATCTACCTCATCGTCGGTCCCCGGCGTTTGCATCGGAAAAGACTCCGGTTGCGTCTGGCCCGCAGTCGCATTGGTAGTCTGCTGCGACAATGGCGGGAAGCCCGAGCCAAGCGCCTATCGGTGCAGGGCCAACTCATGCGAGCCGGAACCCAACTCGGTCAATTGCCCCCCGAAGAGGCGCTCCAGGTGCAGCTGTTCCTGGATGGTGACACTTGCTACGACGCGCTGGTGGCCGCCATTGCCGGTGCCCGACATCACATTCACCTTGAGTACTACATCTTCCGCGATGATGCGACCGGTAACCGGATCATCGAAGCGCTCGTGGAAAGGGCACGCTCGGGAATTGAAGTACGGTTGCTCGTCGACGCAGTGGGGGCACGGTTGCGCCGGCCGGCCCTGCAAGCGATGCGAGCGGCGGGGGTCGACGTTCGTTTTTTCAACGGCGTGCGTATCTTTCGTGTCTGGCGAAGACTGTTGAACTTTCGCACCCACCGAAAAATTGTGGTCATCGACGGCGCATTGGGATTTACCGGCGGCATGAACATCACAGACGTTCACAGTGCGCGGGCACACCCCGAAAACGCCTGGCGCGACACGCACGTTTGCTTCGCAGGGCCTGCGGTACACGGACTACAGGCAACGTTCCTTGAGAACTGGGTATTCACCACCGGAAACGATCTGGGTTCCAGCCAGCGAGAACGCTTCGCGCAATTCTTTCCACCGACACCCGGTGGATCGGCGGCCATTGATGCGACCGTGCGGGGTAACGGCCGAGTGATGACGCCCCCACCACCCCGAGGATCTCCAGATGCGTCAGAACACCAAATTGCGCAGGTCCTCTCCTCCGGCCCTGACCAGGATGTTCATGTGGTCGAGGCGTTCTATTTCGCTGCCATCACGTGTGCTCAGCAACGGCTTTGGTTGACGACCCCCTATTTTGTTCCTGGCGAACCTTTGCTCGCGGCCATCGCCAGTGCCGCTTATCGCGGGATCGACGTACGGTTGCTGATGCCAGAGCGTTCCGATTCGGCTCTGGTCGACGCCGCCAGCCGGACCTACTACGACGTGCTGCTCGCCGCAGGCGTGCGAATCTACCTGTATCCGCCACCGATGCTGCACGCCAAGACTGCGGTCATCGATGACGGACTGGCCATTGTGGGAACGGCCAATCTGGACAACCGCAGCTTTCGCCTCAATTTCGAGGTGGTTGCGGCCTTCTACGGGGGTGAATTGGTAACACAACTGGCGCACGCATTTGAAAAGGATCTGAGGCGTTCCAAAAGCGCAACACGCCGTGAAGCCCGGTCGCCGTTCCTGCACCGGTTGTTGGCCTCGGCAGCGCGATTGCTGGCGCCCCAGCTTTAGCCGGTCGGGTGTTTGCCAGCGACAGCTCGTGTTCGTGCCTCGGAAGACACCCTCTCGAAAAATGCGTTGAGTTGACCGCCGCAAAGGAAAATGAAGACCGAAACGTAGAACCAGAACAACAACACGATGACACTGGCCAGCGATCCGTAGGTAGGGCCATAGGCGTCCCAGCGATCAACGAACGATCCGAAGCCCCAGGTCACCAACAGCCAAAGAAGCGTGGCGACGATGGCGCCAGGAAATCGATGCCTTAACCGGTGCTTCACGTTCGGCAGTACCCGATACACAGTCGTTGCCAAGCTGGTGATGACCACGGCCGTTACCGGCCAGCGAATCGCCGAGAGAACCCACATGTAGATGGCGCTGTATCCGAGTCGTTCTGAGATCCGGTATCCGATTTTTCCGCCCGCGACGAGCAATGCGATGCTTGCCATCACAAGCGCGACGCCCAAAACCGTGACAGCGATTGCCAATATCTGGCGTTTCCACCAGGCACGCGTCTCTCGAACGCTGTAAGCGAAGTTCAGTGCTGCTCTTACCGAGTCGACACCTCTTGAGGCCGACCAGACGGCGGTCAGAAGGCCGATCGTCAACAGCCGCGGTCGGTCGTCCTCGGTCAAATACGAGTGTAGATGTTCGTTGATAAGTTCGGCGACATTGCTGGGGATGAGCACGGACAAACGCGACAACGTCTGACCCATTGCTGCACCCAGCGGAAAATACGACGCAACGGTTGTCGCAAACAGAAGGAAAGGAAACACCGCAAACAACAAATAGAAAGCGACCTGAGCAGCAAGATCGAGCACATCATTGTCGATCACAAACCGAAGAAAACCCATTAGCAGTGCGCGCGCCGAAGGGTCCGAACTGTCTTTCTCCATTCTCGGAATGAATTCCGTCAGAAAGCTTTGCAATATTCGCGCCGCGCATTCGATTTACCCTGGAGATCCGCCCCGGCGTGTCCATGGTCTCGCGAGGTAACGCGAATCAGAACGACGTTACGATCGCGATACTTCGGGCAGACTTTCCTGAATTTGGCACCAAATATGCATTAGCCATAATGCACAGTGAACCCCCGATCCTTCAAAGCAGACTCGTGTCGCGGACTAACCTCACGTTTGAAAACGACGTTTGTGCTGCTTTCGCTCGCATTGGTTGCAGTGCAGGGGGGTTGGCGTTCTGTGAATGCCGCTGCCCGGGTCCCCTCCGCGGGATCGAATCACGGACAGGGACGCCGGCCGCCCGAGGTACGAAGCGACGCCGCCTGGTCCTATCTGTGCGTCGACGAAGCGACCGCCTGCACAGGAACTTGCCGTCCCGGCGACACAAAGTGCACAGGAAAAACCCCTGAGAGTTGTGACAGCCTTGGGCACTGGAAAATAGGCGCTGTTTGTTCGTACCTTTGCAGCGATGGCCAGTGCAGAGGCGAATGCGCGCCCGGCGCCAAAGACTGCGTGGGCAATGCGCCCCGCTCGTGTGGCGCCGACGCCCACTGGGTCAGCGCTCCAGTCTGTCCGATTCTATGCTCGAAGGGAGTCTGCTCCGGAGCCTGTACCTCGGGAAGCCGGCAATGCAGCGGGCGCACGCCACAATTGTGTAGTACCGCCAGTCAATGGGTGAATGAACCCGCCTGCCCGTTCATCTGCGCCGCGGGAAAATGTGCAGGCGAATGTGAACCCGGTATCAAGCAATGCACCATCGCCTCGCCCCAAACGTGCGACGAAAACGGAAAGTGGCAAACGGGGGAGCCGTGTCCCTATTTATGCGCCGCAGGATCGTGCGTTGGTTCTTGGACGCGAGCCAACAAGCGTGCCGGTCAATTGGTGGACGAGCCAATCTGTGCTACGGAAGAGTAAGATCCCATTGGAGAGTGTGTCTTACAACGCCGCCAGCGCGCGCACCATCGCGACCCGATACTTCGGGTCTTTCTCACGCAACTGCATCTTCAACCCGCCCACATCCAGATTGAAGTACGCCTCGGCATAACCGTCGGATTTTTCGTCCCCGTGGAACAGCTTCAATTTGACCAACCCCAGCTCCGGATGCGCCGGATCGCCTGCCAGGGAAACCGCCAATAACGCAATACGATTGGTCATTTTCAGCGCGCCAAATCCGGTCCCGTAGAGGCCGTCCATCACCCGCACAAAGTTGTCGCTTCGATCATCCGTGCGGATCAGATCCACGCGCCCCCGGTACACAACCAGATTCACGTCGTGATCCAACCGACCGGCGATCCAGGGACCGTGAAGCTCTGCAGACAGCGCCACTTCGACTCCACCGTGCTGCGCCGTGCCGATGTAGTGCCGCACCGGATCCGACCTGGCGATCGACACCGCAAAGGTCAGGTCGGCAAAACCTGGCTCGGTGTCCACTGTGAGTTCGGGAAGGGCCATCTCAGGCTCAGGTTCTCAGTCCCCACGTCGCGAGGCAAATTTCCCGCCCGCTGCCGCACACCGTCAAGCCCTCATCATCCCGTCGTGCTAGCCTGCAAACGCTCGCAGAGATATTTAGGTTGTTGTCTCCCCTGCAATCCCGAACGGTCCCATTTGGCTTCCTGGCAACCCTGTTGTTGCTGGGCGGGCTCTCCACGACCGCGTCAGCGAAGCAAGCCGGCATTTCGTCGCAGAGCTGTTCCGGGTGCCACAACTCGGGCGCCACACCGCGGATCACGTTGACCCCGATGGGACCTGTTTTGCAGGCCGGACAAACGATCCGCATCGAATTGCGCGTGGAAAATGCAGCGGGCGCCGGGTTCTCGCTGTGGGCGGACGGAGGCGAAGGCACGTTTGTACCGGTAAGCGGCGAAGGCACGAAGATCATGGACACGGCGCTCGTCCACACCACCCCCAAGCGGGCAACGGGCGGTGTGATACGGTTTCTCGCCGACTGGAAACCTGCGGCAACCACACGGGGCGTCGTCTTCGGCGCGGCTGTCGTCGGTGCCAACATGGACACGCGGCGAACCGGCGACAGTTCCAACACCGCGAATGCAACCCTCGCCATCGGTTGCATGACCGGTGAGACCTATTTCCGCGACTACGACGGCGATGGGCACGGACGCGAAGGCGAAGAGTTTCAGATGAAGGCCTGCGGCAAGCCCGAAGGATTTGGTGCGGCGGGCGACGATTGCAACGACAACGACGAGCGCGTATTCCCCGGCAATCCCGAAGTATGCAACCAGCGCGACGACAACTGTGACAACGTGAGCGACGAAGGCCTGCCCATCATCGCGCTCTTTGAGGATGGTGATGGCGATGGATACGGACGTTCGGGCAGCACCAGCAAGATGGGTTGCGGCGCGATTTCCGGATACGGCGTGGGCGAAGGCGATTGTCGAGACAACGACAAGTCCGTGCATCCAAAAGCGGAAGAGCTTTGCAATCTCATCGACGATGACTGCAACGGTCGTACGGATGAAGAAGCCCGAACCGAATGCGGTACCGGTTGGTGCCGACGCCTGGCCAGCGGATGTGGCGCGTTTGTCTCCTGCACGCCTGGAAAGCCGCGCATCGAAACCTGCAACTACTTCGACGACGATTGCGATGGTGAGATCGACGAAGGTGCCGACATCTGCAAGTCCGGATCGGCCTGCGTCGAGGGGCGTTGCACCATCGTGGAAAGCATGCCCGAGGAGTTGCTGCCGGATGACACGGATGAACCCGCCACCGATGGCGGCACCAGCGGCAATGGCTCTCCCCAATCGTCAGGTGGCTGCACCTTTGCACCGACAACCAGACCGGAGGGCGGTCTTGGAACGCTCCTCCTGGGCGCGGGATTCGCGTCGGCGCTGATACGGCGCCGACGCGTCAAAGTACGCCGTTAGCGGGCCTTGAAAGCAGACAGGCCGGGGTAAATGGCCGTGCCGGCGAGATCGGACTCGATCTTCAGCAAGCGGTTGTACTTGGCGACGCGCTCCGAACGGGCGAGCGAGCCGGTCTTGATTTGACCCGAGCGCGTGGCGACAGCGAGGTCAGCAATAAACGAATCCTCGGTCTCACCCGAACGATGCGAAATAATCGTCGTCCAGCCGGTGCGGTGTGCGGTCTCGACAGCATCAAGTGTCTCCGTGAGGGATCCGATCTGGTTGACCTTGACGAGCACGCTGTTGGCAGCGGCCTTCTTGATGCCCTCGTTGATGCGAACCGGATTCGTGACGAAGAGATCGTCGCCAACCAGCTGAACCTTGTTGCCGATGGCGCGGGTCAGTTCAACCCAGCCGTCCCAGTCATTTTCTGCCATGCCGTCTTCAACCGAGATGACGTGATACTTTTCAGACAAAGTCTTGTACAGGTTGATCATACCGGTGCGGTCGAGCGTCTTGCCTTCCTTCTTGAAGACGTAGTTTCCGGTCGCCTTGTCGAACAGTTCGCTTGAAGCCACGTCGAGCGCGAGGTACACGTCCTTGCCAGCCTTGTAGCCGGACTTTTCGATGGCGTCGATGACCACCGTGCAGGCCTGTTCAGCACCTTCGAGGTTCGGGGCAAAGCCACCTTCGTCACCGACCGAGGTGGGGAAACCCTTGTCGTGCAAGATCTTCTTCAAGGTCTGGAAAATTTCCGCGCCCGCGCGCAAGGCCTCGGCGAAGGTCGGCAGACCAGCCGGAACGATCATGAACTCTTGAAAATCGAGTTTGTTGTTGGCATGCGCGCCGCCGTTGATGATGTTCATCAGCGGTACCGGTAGAACACGGGCGTTCGGGCCACCGAGGTACTTGTAAAGCGGCACATTGAGTGCCATCGAGGCAGCACGGGCAGCGGCCATCGAAACACCGAGGATGGCGTTCGCGCCAATCTTGCCCTTGTTGGGCGTCCCATCGGCGCTCAGCATGGCGGCGTCCAGACCGGCCTGGTCAAACGCATCACGACCAAGCAAGACCGGGGCGATGTATTTCTGAACGTTCTCGACGGCCTTGAGCACGCCCTTCCCCTGAAAGCGCTTGGCATCGCCGTCGCGCAATTCGAGGGCTTCGTGTTCGCCGGTCGAGGCGCCCGAGGGCACGCCCGCCGTTGCAATCACACCGCCTTCGATTTCGACCTCTGCCTCAACCGTTGGGTTGCCGCGGGAGTCCAGGATTTCTCGGGCTGAAATTCGCTTGATGATGGCTTTTGTCGTCATTTAGCCGCGAACATGGCACGACACCCACGGAGCCCGCAAGCCCCCCGGGCCTGTTGGGATTTGCAGCATTTGCGCCACGTTTCGCTAAGATGGCGCCCCGCAATGAAGATCACCGGTTTGTTGGGCACAGGACGGCCGCTTTATTCCTTCGAATTCTTCCCCCCGAAGACTGACGAAGGCACGCGCCGCCTTGAAGAAACCGTCGCCGAACTATCGAGCCTCTTGCCCGCCTATGTTTCCGTGACCTATGGCGCAGGCGGTTCAACCCGGGACCGCACCATCGATCTGGTGGGGCGCATCCAGGGCAAGCTCGGGATCACGGCCATGGCCCACCTCACCTGCGTTGGCGCGGGACGCGATGAAATCAGCCGGGTGCTGGATCGGTTGCGCCAAGCTGGCATTTCCAACATCATCGCCTTGCGTGGCGATCCACCGGCCGGCGCCGAACGATTCGAGACGCCTCCGGATGGTTTTGCCCATGCCTCCGAGCTCATTGCGTTCATTCGCGAGCGCCACGGTGATGCGTTTTGTTTGGCGGCGGCGGCCTATCCGGAAACGCATGTGGAGTGTCGTGACCCACAACGGGATATGGCGCACTTGTTGGCCAAGGTCGACGCCGGTGTCGACTTTCTGATTACCCAGCTCTTCTTCGACAATGCGGTCTATTTCGATTTCGTAACACGCGCGCAACAGGCGCGGATTTCCGTGCCGATCATCGCGGGTATTATGCCCATTCTCAACGCCGCGCAGATCGAACGCTTCACGCAAATGTGCGGCGCGAGTATTCCGACTTCGTTGCAGAACGAGCTAAACCGTGTTCGCGAGGACGCAACGGCGGTGGAGGCGCTCGGCATTGCCCACGCGACCGTTCAATGCGAAGGGCTTATCGCGGGGGGCGCTCCAGGTGTGCATTTTTACACGCTGAATCGCTCGACCGCGACCCGTCACGTTCTCGAGAATCTGCGCCGATCCGGTCTGAAGTAGACCCGCGACAAAACCGTGACTACGGAAGCAGTTCGGCGACAAGCTGCTTGACGATTGCTGAATCCAGCTTGCCCTTGTGGGACTTCATGATCTCGCCCATCACGCGGCCGGCCTGTTTGCCATCCGTCACACCGAGGCGCGCGATGACTTCCGAAACAATGGCGCGTGTCTCGGGCTCGCTCGCAAGCGACGGCAGAAACTGCGCGCAAAAGCCGATCTCGAAATCGATTTGCGGCAGGGCTTCCTTGCCACGCTCACCGGCTGCGACGAACTCATCACGGGTTTTCTTCAGCTGCTTCTGGTAGGCCGTGATGACCTCGAGCCAGAGGTTGTCGTCGAGCTCACCCTTGAAACCTGCCGTGGTGCGGCGTTCCATGTGCTTGGTCTTCAGCATGCGGATGCTGTCGACCGTTTGTGAGTCCTTGGCACGCATAGCGTCTTTCAGGATCTGGTTGAGCTTCTGTTCGAGGGTCTGGGGCTGTTCCGACATGGCCCCGGGTTTATCGCAGAAAGCGACCGAAGAAGCCAGCCAGGGTCGCCGCGGCGGGCGGCCACGGCACACCCGGGTGACCCGCTGTGGCTGTTTTTTCACGGCCCCTCGAACACGCGGCATTTAAGTCCTCGTTATCGCTGAGACGGGCGAAAACGCTCTTTCGGCCTCTGGCTTGCATACGGTACGCTTGTCTCCATGGCACTCGCAGTATCGCGGTCATGGCGGCGTCGAAGAACAAACCCGATGTTGCGCTACACTATCCCGATTTCGCTGCTGGCAATCGGCGGCCCCGCCCTGGTCGTTTCGCTCGGCATCGGACGGGTTCAGATGGGTGCCGCTTTCGCCCAGGATCCCGCCTTCGATGCACCGGGAGCCAACTACGGAAACTTCGCCGATTTTGGTCCGCCCGTGCCCGGCACGACGGTACAGCCCAACGCCCCTCTGCCCCCCGTGCCACCGGTGGTACAGATGGTCCCTCGACCCGGAAACAACGGGTATTGCTACATCGGCTCGCACCCCTCGGATCCTACCGTCGAGGCGCGACCGAGCGATTGGCACGACGAGGATGCGCTGCATTTTCATCCCTACCCGCCCGTCGACGTGCGGCTATTTTCGGAACGCGACGACTGTTACGTGTTCAGCGGCGATCCGGTCGATTTCGGCCACCAGGGCGGAAACGTCTATCCGTATCACGGTGCTCACCCCAACGAGCCCGTCAACAGCGGCTCGTGGTGTTTCATGGGTGGGGCCCATCAACATCTGTGGAGCCCGGTTTCATCAATGTTTGTGCAGGTCGGCGGGTACTACACCTGGCAAGGGGCGTATGACGCTTACTTCTGGTCGTACTGGCCGTATTACACGCAGTACTACCGAAACCAGTATCCCAATCTGCGTGGGCAGCGAGGGGGAGATCGCTTTGATCGCGCTCACCGCATCGTGCCGCAGAATCAACCGCCGCACGCGCAGAACCCCGACATCCCCCCTGTGCCTCGATTGCCTGGCGCCGGACCCAGTGTGAGGCCCGTCCTTCCTTATCCCGGTCGTCAAGCAAACTCGAGCCTTCAACAGCAGCTCGGCGCAACGGTATCGGGAAACAGGGCGTTGCCACCCATGCCCACGGGCACGAAGAATACCCTCCGCGGCGCACCGCCACCAAACCCTGCGCCTGCTGGCAATCAAGGCGCGGGCATCGGCTTTCGCCGCCGCTAGGTTGGGCTATCCCGTCCCTACCGAATCGCTTGCGCAATCGCGGCGTGCAGTTCCTTGCGCGAGATGGGCTTTTTCAACGTGCGATTCGTCGTGTGCTCGAGAAATTCGCGGGTGGCATCGGTGAACGCGCCTCCGGTGATGAAAACAACCCGGTCTTTCAGCCGGGGCGAATCAACCTCGATCGCGTGATACACATCGATGCCGGTGAGATCACCCATCATCAGATCGCAAATGACGACGTCGAAAGTCTCGTTCTTGAGCATCTCGATGGCCTGTCGACCGCTGGCCGCAGTCGCCACCTCGTAGCCATTGAGCAAGCGTGACAACGAACGACGGATGAGCGGCTCATCGTCGACGATCAAGATCCGAACCCCGCCCGACCCCGGCTGCACAAGCGCCGTGAGCTCCGTGTTGCTTTCCCGCGGACTTTGCGCATCGCCAGTTTCCGCCGCCGGAAAGTCGAGACACACCCGCGTCCCAACGCCGACCTGACTGTCGAGACGAATCTGTCCTCCCATGCCGGTGACGATGCCGTGACACAGCGACAGTCCGAGGCCCGACCCCCGACCCAACGGTTTCGTGGTGAAAAACGGGTCAAATACCCGCTCGAGATCTGCGGCCGGAATGCCGGGTCCGGTGTCTTCGATCTCGACCAGCACCCGGTTTGTGCCCTCGGCACCGTCGCGCGTGGAAATGTGGATCTGGTTGCGACTGGCCCGACCCTCCGGCATGGCCTGTGCTGCGTTTACTAGCAGATTCACGAAAACCTGTTCGAGACGTCCGCGGTCGCCAAACACCGGGCGCGTGGCCTCGAATGATTGCACGACGGTGGCGCGAGGCTTGATCTCGGCAACGCCAAGTTTCACCGCAAGATCGAGGGCGTCGTGGAGATCCACGGCCTGATTGCGCGGCTTGTCGTCGCGACCAAAGATGCGCAGATCTTCGACAATACGCTTGATGCGGCTTGCACCACCCAGCGCTTCTTCAAGCGGCGTCGTCAGCTCTTCGGTTCGAGCGACGCCAATTTGATCTTCCATCTCTTTCAGAAGATCGCGAACATATTCCAGATTGAACCAAATGTACGACAGCGGATTGTTGATTTCGTGACCAACGCCAAGCGCCAGTCGACCTACCGATTCAAGCCGTTCCGCGAGTCGCAGGCGATTCTCCGCAGCCTGCCTTTCGGCAACTTCGGTATCGAGCGCCGTTCGCGCTGCGGCAAGTGCGGCAGTGCGTTCGCTGACCCGTGCCTCGAGATCGCGTACGAGGCCCGCCCGTTCGAGTGCGGCGCCAACGTTGCGTGCAACCAGCGAAAGGAATACGTCGTCGTCTTCGCCCGGAATGATTTCCGTGTCGCGTTTTCCGGGCGCCAGTGTCACGGCCAATAGGACGCCGCGGCCCTCCACGTCGTCAGGGTTTCCAATCGGCAAGAGTGCAACGTTTGGAACAATGGCCAGTTCCTCACACCGCCCGCCACAGGCCTCCATGACGAGGATGTCAATCTCGTCGATAATCTCGGGCGGAATGTCGTCACCGGTCGACCAGATGACAGGCGTGCCCGGAACGTAATCCGCGACCCACTCGGTCGCGAAGGCCACTTCCACCCGATCGATCTCCTCATGCGGGAAACGCAGGATCCGTTGTACGCCGCTCCCTGACATCCCCGGAACAAGCACCACCACGAGATCCAGATTGAAGACACCAAACAATAGGCCGGCGGCGGCACGACTGATCGCGATGGGGCTAATTGCCCCGGAAACCTCCAGCGTGAAACGATTCACTGCGGTGAGGCGCCGAATCTGTTGCTCAAGCTGGCGCTCGACCGCGTACAGCCTGCTTGCCGTCTGTGCGAACGAATCGGATCCCTTGTCAACTTTGTCGCTGTTTGACACCCACCAGGGTTAATCGTCACAAGCGGGGGCGCCCTTGATTCGCCTGCGACGCCAATCGATTGACGCTATTCCGGACCGTTCGGGAAGAAGCTGTCGGAGTAGGTGTACTGGGTCATCCGATCAAAGGTGATGGCTCCAAAGAGATTCAAGGGAATTGACAACAAAATCAACAGTTTGAAGACCCAGGTCATGCGGACGTTGCCGACCGCCAGCAAGGCCACGAGAAAAATCATGTAGTCGAGGCTGAAGCGATAGCCGAACTGAACAAAGCCCGAGTTTTGATACATCAGGGACGGCAAGGCCGTGGCCAGCACCGACAACCAGAGACCCCATGCAAGGGGGCTGCGCACGCCGCGCTTGCACAGATAACCGAGGTTCGGCGTGGTCAGGAACAACGACATGCCGTGCCGACTGACTTGCAGATAAGGCCATTTCGCCAGAACGCGCGGGAGCAACACCAGGGCAGCCGTGAGGTTGCGCGACATGAAATGGTAATTGAACAAACCCCATCGCTGCATGCGGTCTTGCCAGATGATGTTGAGGTACTTGTGTCCGAATTCACCCCAGCGTTCGAAACGCAGGTGATTGTGAACCAGCAGGATTGCAAGGATGGCGACGGCTGGAACCGCAAACCGCAGCAATCGCAACACAAGTCGCCAAGGCAGCCTTCGGGTTTGCCAGAGCTTCTGCCATCCTCCCTCGGCGCGAACCACTTCAAAGAGGAACAAGGGCAACATGAACCCGAGCGGTGTTCGCGTGGCGAAGCCAAGACCGACAAAGAGTCCCGCCAGCGCCGGACGGTGACCCTCGATGCTCGCCCACACGTACCCGATAACCATCGTTGTGGCCATGACGTGAGCCGTGTACCAAACCTGACCGACCACCGATGCAAAGAAATAGACCGAGCCCGCCCCAAACATAACGGTAAGCCAAAGATCTTCAACCGGTGTGCGCTCGGAATAGTTTTTTCGGCGCAGGAATCCAAGCAGCATGAACAGCAACACAGGGTTGAGAGCGGCCCAGACGGCGGTGAGAATGACGTCGTTGGTCGAGAGGCCCCAGATGGCAACCAGGGGCGTCATCACCACGGCTGGAAACGGCGGGAATGAAACGTAACGTTTCCACCGACGTGACACGATTTCATCGTCACGAACCGTGCGTGAGGGCCCCGACAGGGGAATAAAGCGATCGGTCGCGCCGCGACGAGAAAACTGACCCTTGAGTTCGCTGCCATCTTGTAACTTCAAGATCTCGACCCGAGCCCAGTCGTTTTCATTCGGCGGATCCGTCGTGAGCGCAAGGCTTCCGCTCAACCAGCCCTGTGCGAGATAGGCGAAGTGGTTGTAGGGAGAAGGCCGGCGCAAGCGTGGACCGGACGCACCGAGATAGGCCGCCAAAAAGACCAGGTAGATCGCGACCAGACCAGTCTTGCCGTTCAAGAAGCGTTGCAAGAAGCTTTGCAAGAAGCTTTGCGAGGAGCTTTGCGAGGAGCGCGGGGGGCTGATCACGGCCGGAATGACATCGGCCGACAGCGTGTCGGAGTCGGTGATCTCTTGTTTCATGGCGTGGTCAAATCGACAAAGGGCGCACCCGGTCGTTTGTAACCGGTGACGATTGGGACCCCTTCTCGGGTCCGCACCCAGGTGGGCTGAACGGTCCGATAGTTGTCCCAGAAGACGGCTTCGTAGAGGTTCATGTGCAGCTCGTGAACAATGATGCCCATGTCCGAATTGCGAATCGCATCTTCGCCGACGCCCGTGTTCCCCATCCCGGGTGGCAGGCGCCCATCGCGAATGTACAAATTCAGCGCATCTCCCATCACGTCGTGCCAGTAGACATTGCGACGCGCCGGGGTGTTTTTTGCCATACTGCCGAGCAACGGTAGCACGGAGTAGCCCCAGAATTGCCTGTTCATTCCGAGGGTGGCGCCCCCTGCAAAACCACCGGCTATCAAGTTGTAGTGCGATAGCCCATCCGGATGCGATCGCTGGGTCTCAGATACCGCTGGCAAAGCGAGCAAGGCTGCGAAAGCCACCGGCAAGCTTGGAACGAGACGCCGCCAGCGCGCGGCCAGGTTGGGAACGACGGTCGTGCTCAAAGCCAACCACGCAGCGTGGGCCCCCATCGCAGCCACGATGGCGAGATACGGTGCCGCGGGCATGAAGTGTTTCACGCCACCAAAGATCGGGGTTGAAGGCACCGTCAAGACAGCCATCGGTCCCAGTACCTGCACGGCGAAATAGGCCCCGCGGGCTCGATCGATCCCGCGACCCGGTGTTTTCCAGGTCGGCGTCGACTCGGGGTTCGATACGGATTTGCGGCGGCGAATCAGAAACACCGCACCCACCACCGCAAGCAGAAGCGTCGTCACGGGAACCGTTAGCGCGGTGGATACCCACGGAAACGTCGCACGCAAAAGCTGGTCACCGATTTCGGTGGGTGGCAGGTTCCAGTTCCGTCCGAGGTATTCAAAATTGTAGTGCTCGTGTTGCAGGTGTCGCATCACGTAGATCTGGGTTCGCGCAATGGGCGACACCCAGATCCAGGGCCAGTGCGCGACAAAAAGCAGAGGACCTGCCACCAACATGGCGACGAAGGCCAGGGGAATGGGTGGCAGGCGAAAACGCATCAGTCGGGCCCGATGCATCCAGATGTAGTGACCACAAAGGAAGATTGGCATCAGCCATGCGTTGTGTTTCACACCGAGCGCAATACCAAAGACCACGCCCGTGATAAGACCCCAGCGCGACGACCGCAAGGCCTTCCAGTAACACAGCCCAACGGCCACCGCCATGGTCGTGACGGGCGCATCAAAACAGGCAAGCGGCGCATGGAAAAAGTAATGCGGTTGGGCGACTGCGAGGACCGCGGCCAAGACCGACGGCGTCCGCGGCAAGAACTCGCGCGCCAAACAAAACACCAGAGCAGCCAGCAAGCCCGCCATCAACATCGCGGGAAAGCGAAACGCAGTTGTCGGTCGCCGGAAGATCGGAATCGTCCCGTGGTCGAGCTCGTAGGCGAGTGGGTGATAGGACCGCCCGACCTCCGCTTCTTTTCCATGGAAGAGCCGCCACGAAACCCCGTACAGGATCTTCATCACAACGGGATGATCGGGCGCATTGTCGCTCCAGTACGTATCCAGGCCCGAACGGGTAAACGACGATCGAATGTGACCCGACTTGATGTTGTCGGTCAGATGGGCGAACCAGCCCCAGTATCGTTCCGCAGCCCGCATGTATTGCGCTTCGTCGCGCCCTATCCCTTGCTTGCCCTCGGTGCCGAGCAACCAACACAGGGTCAACACCGCCAATAAGGCTGCGATGCCACGATCGATGCGCCGATCACGCGGCGTCAACACCACCGTGCTCATGGACTGCGTGCCTCCGCGGCAAAACCAAAGTGCCGTGCAAAGGGTCGTTCAGACGTGATCTCAAAGCGAACCGGAACATGGGTTCCCGCCAGATCCGCGGTGTCAATGCGTGAACGTTGCCATCCCGAGGCGTTGTCTGACTTTTGAACCAAACGTTCGTGACCGCCGATAAAGACCCGCAACACCACGTCGCCATCACCCGCTTTTCGGAACCAGACGTGATGAAGACCTGCGGCCACGACCAGCTCCGAACCAAGTTCGGGCTCCCCAAATTCGATAACCACGGTCGCGCCGCCGACCGGTTGCGCATAAAGCGCCTGTCGCAGGCTGTGTCCGATCTCGAGGATTTCAGGTTTGACGAAGTTGAATCCGAGGTTGGGACAGGCAAAGCGATCCGTTCCACGCGGACAGTCCAGTTCGCCTCGCCCCGGTTCGCGGCGCACAACCCGCGCCCGGTGCCAGGCGGCCACGAAGTCGAAGTGGACCTTGGCCGGTTTGCGATCGTAGCGTTCGAGGGTCAAGGCACCGTATCGGTGACTCTGTGCGAGGGTGCCCCGTACCTCGGGTGTCCGAGCGCCCCGCTGCGCAACCTGCCACACCCGGCCGAAGCGATCGTCGTCGAGGCGAGCGGCGATGGCGGGCGTCAACAGATCACCCATGTGCAGCCGCATCACGGGATCGGCCCAGGCGGGAGCCGCAACCACCAGATCGCCCTCCTTGAACTCGGCTTTCACAGCGCTGGCGACCGCCTGCCAATCTTTTTCGGAAGGTGCAAACAGCGACGCGG
>Ga0105046_10001034_pt1 | contig 41720 bp, 31 predicted proteins | sample MAT03_FD_78385 | JGI IMG/M metagenome (GOLD analysis project Ga0105046, IMG submission 78385) | Freshwater microbial communities from Lake Fryxell liftoff mats and glacier meltwater in Antarctica - MAT-03 (megahit assembly) | ecosystem: Environmental > Aquatic > Freshwater > Ice > Liftoff... | reverse complement strand
GAGGTCTCCGGCCGCGCCGATATCCTCCAATTCTTCGGTGATAAATACGGCAAGGATGTCCGCGTCGTCCAGATCGGCGGCGGTGAATCACAGACCGGCAAAGCCAGTCTCGACGGTTACTCGATGGAACTCTGCGGCGGCACGCACGTCGCCACCACCGGCGAAATCGGCGTCATCAAGATCGTGGCCGAAATGGCTATCGCCGCCGGCACCCGCCGCATCGAAGCCGTCGCCGGCCAAGCCGCATTCGATTTCATCGCCCATGAAGAAGCCGCGCTCAAAGCCGTCAACGCCCGCCTCAGTTCCGGCGCGCACGACGTCGCCCAGAAACTCGAACTCGTTTTCGCCCGGCAAAAGGAAATGGAGCAAAAACTAAAAGCCTTCGAAGCCAAAGCCTCCGCCGCCCTCGCCGAAGAACTCGCCGCCACGGCCACGACGAAGGACGGCATCAAGTGGGTTTCCGCCGTCGTCACGGCAGATTCTCCTGATGCGCTCCGTTCCCTCGGCAGCCAAGTGCTGAACAAGCTCGGCGACGGTGCCGTGCAACTCGGTGCGACCTTCGAGGGCAAAGTCAGTCTCGTCGCGTACTGCTCGCCCGCCGCAATCAAAGCCGGCCATCAAGCCGGCAAGTTGATCGGCGCGATCACGGTCAAACTCGGCGGCAAAGGCGGCGGCAAACCCGACTTCGCAATGGGCGGCGGCGGTGACGCCACCAAACTGGCGGAGATATTGAAATTATAAGGTAGGGCGAATTCTCCGGATGAGCTGCGGCTCGTCTGGGACGATGGCCGAATGTCGCTTACGCTCGTACCGCCCTACCCTCTTTCCCATGGCCGACGAAGCCCCACCCGCGCTGAAGGAAATGTTCAACTCCGCGCGTTTCCGCCAACTCGCCGCGCTGCTGGCGGATTGCCACCCAGGCTTCGATGAAAAGCGCTTCATCAAACTGACCACCACCGGGCTGGAACCACTCACGCTCCTGCAGCGAATGCGGCACGGCACCCACGCCCTGCGCGCCACCTTACCCGCAGATTACCCCGCAGCACTTACGGTCCTGCGCAAACTGGCGCCAAGGATCGAACACAGTTTCGTCGGCATCATGCTGCCGGACTACGTCGGCGTTTATGGCCGGGATCATTTCGACGAATCCCTCGACGCGTTGCATTACCTGACCCGATTCTCCTCGGGCGAATTCGCGATTCGGGAATTTCTGCGCCTCGATCTTCACCGCACCCTCGCCGTGATGGAACGCTGGTCACGCGACGAAAACGAGCATGTTCGCCGACTCGCCAGCGAAGGTTGCCGGCCGCGCCTGCCGTGGTCGTTCCGAATGGAGACCTTGATCGCCGATCCGTCTCCCGTGGCATCCATTCTGGAAAACCTCCGCGCCGACCCGAGCCTCTACGTCCGCAAATCGGTGGCCAACCATCTCAACGATATTTCCAAGGATCACCCGGATTGGATGCTGGAGCGCCTGAAATCATGGGATCTCGCCCACCCGCATACCCAATGGATCGCGAAGCGCGCGGCCCGCACCCTGATCAAAGCCGGCCATCAATGCGCGCTCGGCTTATTCAATTTTACCAGCAAGCCCGCCCTCACGCTCACATCATTCAAGCTCGCTCCCGCCAAGTTCATGCTCGGCCAAACCCTCGAATTTTCATTCTGCCTGACCTCGGCCGCCCGCCTGCCGCAACAACTCGCGATCGACTACCGCATCCACTACGTCAAAGCAGCGGGCGGCACTTCGCCCAAAGTTTTCAAACTGAGGGAAATCACCCTCGCCCCCGGAGAACGGCTGATCCTGCGCCAGCGCCAGACGATCCGGAACTTCACCACCCGCAAACATTACCCCGGGAAACACCGGCTCGAAATTCAAGTCAACGGCTACATTCTGGCCCACAGCGGGTTTAATCTGTACGGCAAATAACCTGATGCCAAATGGCATTTATTAATGTGCCATTTGGCAAAACAGCGCTTGTGTTTCGGAGGCTCGTGTCGAAGGTAGAGCTATGAAAAAGACCAAGGCGAAGGAAGTCACCTACCCTGAATATCAGGACAACCATGCCATGGTGCAGCGCGTCGAGGAAGGCCTGCCCGTCATGGAGGTGGTGCAGTTCGGAAAGCAGGCCGGCTTCAGCACGGAGGAGCTGGCGAAACTGATCCAGATTCCCGCCCGCACCTACGCCCGCCGCGTGGCCGGCAAGGCGCGCCTGAAGGTCCACGAGGGCGAACGCGCCGCCCGGCTCATGCGCTTGTTTGATCGCGCCCGGGAAGTTTTTGGCACGGATGAAAACACCCGCGGGTGGTTCAACGCCAAGATTCTCGCCCTCGGCTGGAAGACTCCCCTCGAATACGCCCAGACCGAGCCCGGAGCGCGCGAAGTCGAGAACGTCATTGGGCGCATCGAGCACGGCGTCTTCTCATGAGTTCCTTGCTGGTCTGGCGGCTGTGCTCAGCCAAGTACGCGGTCACAGCATTTTCCGGTGAGGGTGCCAGGCTTTACGGTGGACGCTGGTCGTCGCCCGGCTGGCGCATCGCTTATTGCGCAGAATCGCGGGCACTCGCCATGGTTGAAGTGCTGGCCAATGCAGATGAACAGGATCGGCTGTTTGCCCTCTCGTGGGTGTTGGTCTCCGTGGAGATTCCGGAAAATCTGGTGGAGAAACCCGCCCGTTTTCCCGAAGACTGGCGACAATACCCGCACCCCCAAAGCACGCAGCTCATCGGCAACGAATGGGCAAAGGAACAACGTTCGCTGGCCCTGCGCGTGCCCAGCGCGGTGGTGCCCGGCGAATTCAATTATCTGCTCAATCCCCACCACCCCGACTACGCCAAAGCCAAGAAGGGAAAGAGGCAGCCGTTCTCCTTCGATCCGCGATTAAAGTAAGCCGACGCCCCTTGGCTATTTCCTGACTAACTCCGTCGCTATTTTGGGTGTACGTTAGCCCTGATCCAAACAGGGATTCGTCTCTGGAAAAAACTTAACGAAAAGCACCTTGCTTGAATGATGCAATGATCGCTTTTGGCTGTATCATTCAGGGCATCAGTCGCTGAATTTTCCATTCCAGTGCGGCCGCTCGAGTATATTTGAATCGATCATGCAGCCGGTTGGGACGCCCTTGCCAGAATTCAAATGTCTCAGGGGTAACCCGGTATCCCCCCCAAAATCCGGGCAACGGAATTTGCCCGGCGACAAACTTTGCTTTCATCTCAGCAAACTTCGTTTCCAGCATAGATCGGGTGGTGATGATCTCACTCTGCCGTGAGGCCCAGGCACCAATCTGACTTTCCCGCGGGCGGGAGAGAAAATAGGCGAGAGATTCCGCTGCTGAAATTTTTTCCGCCCGTCCCGTCACCGCAACCTGTCGCTCCAGGGGCAACCATTGAAACAACAAGGCCACCTGTGGATTTTCGGATAGGTGGCGGGCCTTCGCGCTTTCGTAGTTGGTGTAGAAAACCAAGCCGCGTTCGTCGAATCCCTTAAGGAGTACGGTACGCAATGTCGGCTGGCCCTCGGGGCCCACTGTGGCCAAAGCCATGGCATTGGGCTCAAGCAACTGGCTAGCAATCGCCGCGCGCATCCACTGATCAAACTGAGCAAAGGGCTCGGGCATCAGATCACCCAAGTCGAGTGATTGCTCGGCGTAATTTCGGCGCATTTCCGATAAATCCATAAAAGCAAAATGGACAGTCGCCGTGCATGATGCAAGTCGTGCCAAGCCGGAGTTGACGACATGGACGGTTGTGTTTGCGTGACAGAATGCCAGTGCCTGCTGATTCCTCCCAACCGCTCTTGCTTGCCTTCAACTCCAGCAATCAACTGGCAGTTCGACCTAGCGGCGGACGCTTGGAACCGGCCTTCGCCGGTCAGGATGCTCTCACTCGTCTGACCAAAGTTTTTCCCCGCCACACGCCACCAGCCGCGTATTTTTCTTTCATCACCCATGACATACTCTGGCAGGTGTTCTTCGTCCAAGTCACCGAACCACTCGCTGCCGAAAGCGACCTGCTTTTCCTGTCGATCGAAGAATTAGAAAAACAACCGGAAGCACTGGCCCCAGTCTTGGCGGATGCTCTCAGCCAACTCGAGCCGTATCTGATTGAAATTCCCTACCTACATCTCGGAGAGAACGACTATATTTATAAATTCCGAGTCGAGAAAGACCGCAATAAGGCCATCTACCAGCAGGACGATGATGCTCACGCGCTCTACCAAAGCAGTCTTTGTGAGGCGATCAAATCCTTGGCACGCACTAACGAGCGCTCCGCCACCCAGCCAGCCGTGTTGGACTTTGGCGCGGTCAGCTATGTTATCCCCAGTCACTTTGGTTTTTGTCTCGGCGTTAAAAACGCCATCGAACGCGCTTATGAATCGCTCGCCGAAAACCCGGGACATCGCGTCTTCATGTTAAGCGAATTGATCCACAATCCATTTGTGAACGAAGATCTCCTGCGGCGCGGTTTAAAATACCTCCAGTCAGACAAAGGGGTTCATTATCCCGCAGCAGCGCTCACAGAAAGCACGGCCACCAACCCACCCCGTTACCTGTGGGACACCCTCACGAGTGACGATGTCGTTATTATCCCGGCGTTTGGCGCGACGGATGAAGATAAAAAACGTCTGGTCAAAAAAGGCATTCGCGTCGCCCAATATGACGCCACCTGCATGCTCGTGGAAAAGGTCTGGAAGGCTGCGCGAGCCTTTGGTCGCGAAGGCTACACGATTGTAATTCATGGCAAAAGTGAACACGAGGAAACCAAAGCCACCTTCTCAAATTCCCGGCGTCACGCCCATTCCATAATCATCCGGAATCTGGAGGAAGCCAAATTGCTCGGCTCCTATCTCGCCAATCAAACCGAAGCGGGCCGTCGGCAAATCCTCCATAAATTTGAGGGAATGTATACCCCGGGATTTAATCCCGAACGAGACCTTGATCGAATTGCCGTGGTGAATCAGACTACCTTGCTGATGAATGAAACGAACGAAATCATCGATTTCTTCAAAACGGTATTCATCGCCAAGTATGGTAAAATCGATGGGCCAGGACATATCGGCGGTGCCGGTCGAAAGGATACGCTTTGCTACGCCACCCAGGTAAATCAAGATGCCCTTGCGCGAGCCCTGACCTTGCCGATCGATGCGGCGTTCATCATTGGAGGGAAGAACAGCTCCAACACCTATCAGCTCTATCGCCTCTGCGAAAAAAAGCTCGGGCCGCATGCTTTCTTTATACAATCAGAAACGAACATTCTTTCGCATCAGCAAATTGAACACTTCGTTTTCCCCTCACTGGCCCATGGGACAGGCGGGCATACGGTTATCAATCCACTCTGGTCGGAACTTGATAACACACCGAAGCGGATACTAATCACTGGCGGAGCATCGTGCCCTGATGGCTTGGTCCAACAGGTCCTTGGTCGGATCAACTCCCTCTTTCCTGCTAATCGATTGCTCAGCGTAAAAACAGTTCTGGCCAAATTTAAAGAAGCCCAAGGGTAAACTCTAGCACTGCCTGAGTCTCCCTAAAAACCCGTCGGCTCCTAGCATCAGAACTTGATATTGATACCGCCGCGGAAGCCAGTGGTTGTGCTCAGATCTATTCTAGCCGAGCGACCACCAACCCCTTGGGTATAATCGCCAGATTTTTCGTAGCTGACGCCGGCAAAAAAACCAGTGCGTCCAGTCAATTCCCAGTTGGCATCTAGATTGGCATAGTACCCAGATAAAAATTTATTTTCGGTGCTGGTTTCATCGGTAGGATCGGTAGTATTAGGCAGATCCTTCCCCGGAACTTTAAAAGATTCTTCGGCAGAGAAGGTGGTGCCCACATAACTGCCGGCGAGACCAATACTGGCACTCAAGCTGATCGATTTTGTCAGCATCGCCTGAACTTGAGGACCCACTCTGAACGTGAAATAAGCTCCTTTGATTTTCCACTTTCCGTCAACCACGACAGAACCGACTGCCTTAGGATCATCAGATGCGCTAGGTGAATCTTCAATCGTCCGAGTAACTTCCGTTGATATTGATGTGCCATCTGATGCTACCGTGGTAACGATTTGACGTCCTTGATAAATAACCCCGGGGGTAACATCACTTCCTGTAAAGACAGGAACGTCGGTACCAATAAAACGGTAATAATCAGTTGCCACTATCAAATTAGAATTAACCTGACCAGTTGAGGAACTGTTGATGCCAGTAAGAGACACGCCGGCAATTATGCTAAAGCTGATCCGTTTTCTTGGATCCGTCAGTTGATGGGTGGCAAACAATTCTATTCCGCCCGAGTATCCACGACTTCCCTCACGTGTGGGTTCGTTTTTGGTCAAAGCACTATAGGAATCAAAAGCAATCGTCCCGCCATGCCCTGGTCGATTGGCCTGACCCGCTTCGTAGTATTCCCAATCACGAGCAATACCAGACTTATAGTTTAAAAAAGTACCCGTCAGAGTGCTGCTCGGATCAGCAGAAGTTGAATATGTCCGGTAATTGAATTCATCCCGAGCGAGAGCCTTTTTAGGGTCAGTGTCTGACAATGCATCAATGGCTAACTCAGCAGCGCGCTTTCCGTCCTTAAAAACTTTACCATTACTGTACTCACGTCGGACGATACCATTGTCAGTTCGCTCAATCGGACGGGAAACATTACCTAAACTTCCAAACTGAACGTGCGGTCCTTGCGTCAATTTTAGCCCCACCGAAAGGGACTGCTTGGATCGCGAAAAGATCCCGAACTGCTCGTCATCCTCGTCATCATCTTGCGCATGCATAACGGCAACAGAGAGGGCCAAGGATGAAAAAATGACAAGGGGAAGACGAGACGACAATTGCATACGAAGATTGTTAAAGATGATTCAAAAATAAGAAAGCAGAACTTAACGCAAGTTCCCTCAAGCTCTTTCCATCGGCCCTTTAGGCTCTTCTTTCAATAAACCCGCCTGACGAGCCAGCCGTTTGATATCCTCTTCCTTTTGTTCCAGTTCAGATTCTTTTTCCTGTTGGGTCTGCATTTTCTCAAACAGCGCCGTTTCGCTTTGCTCGAGAAATTCCTCACGCTCTTTTAAGGCGTGCCGTTGGCCCTTGAGCGACTCTTCTTGCCGGTCCAACTCTTCCTTCAACTTATTAAAGGCTTCTTCTTGTTCCTTCGAGATGGCGACGCCCGACTCATTGGTTTTCTGCGCGGCATTCACCACTTGAGCACGCGCCTGCAGCAGAGCTTCGGCTTCAGCCAGAGCCCGTTCGCGATCATTTAATTTAGTATCTGCTTCGGCTAATGCGAGCTCCCGTTCGGCCAATTTTCCTTCCAACGTACGAACCGTTTTCTGCAGTTCTTCGATCTGCGCAACACTCAGAGTAGCCTCACCGCCCCAAGGAGCACGAGACTGGGAAAAGATTGCATCGATTGACTTCCGCGCCAATGCACTGGCCTGGCTGGCAGCTTGCGCCCGCTGCAACGGACTGACGACGCCACGCCGAGGAAGAATCAAGGGTCTTAATCCACCGCTCTTCGGTTTAGGCGCAGCGGTAGGTGGCGGAAAAGACTTCGCAGGACCATTGCCTGAAGGTGGAGGATTAAGCGGCATCACGTTTTTGAAACCTTAAAGGGAGAAAAGGGCGAATAATAATTTCGGAATATTACTTACCAAAAAGACGTGCCCAAAACCCTTTCTTTTCCTCAGCTTTGACCGCACCGGGTTTAGCTGATGCAGCGGGAGCTGCTTTCGCCGCGGGTACGGGAACGGGATTCGCCGCGACCTTACGGCGTTCCATCTCTGGCAACATGATGGAGTTGGCCAGACGTATCGCAATCGCTTCGCGGGCCGGGTCATTAAGCACCAGAAAAAATCGCTCCAATGAGATACCGTCCATCATCTTCTTCAACAAGTCAGCCCGTTGGTCTTTAAACCAACCGAACGCCAGCAAAGTTTTCGAGCGTAAGGATGCTTCAAACGCCGCCGCTTGCTCTTTGGTCACGGCCGTAACCCCGGCATCACTATTTGCTAATTTCGCACCGAGGAACTTACCGTATGAGAGTTGTTCAGGACGACTGAGGGTGGCTGTAATGAGTCCGATCGCCTCAGCGAGGTGCAAGCCACTGGTCCCTCTGCGATAGGGTAGAAAATGGCCGATGCCTTCTTCGTCACCGTGGGTCAGGGCGTTCAACGCGTTTCGAAAATCACCACCCAAGACAACCCGGGTGGCCATTTGTTGACCAAGATTGGCGAACTCACCAATCGTATTAATTCCTTCCGAGGCGCAAACCGCACGGGTACCAGAAGTGAATTGCGCGAGCTCCAAGGGAAACTCGTGAGGAATGCCAAGTCGGGAAAGTGTCTTCAGAATCGGATTTTCCTTCGAGGCGGTTTCTTCCACCACTTGTGCCACCATGTCGCCAAAGGGATCATCGAAGGCCAAGGTTTCCTTCAGAATAGAAACCAACTGGCAAATACGATCAGTCTTGCCCTCAATTTCCGGCAGCATCAGCAGTTCGTCCCAAGTGAAATCGATGTACTTGGTGGGTTTTTCTTCTTCGCCACTGATCGGCCACTCCTCCATATCCAGATTCTGAGCAAGACTGATCAGTGAAGTTTCGGCCATGATGGAGTTGCGGAATTTCTTCCGGACTTCATCCCAATCTGTCGCATTATATTTTCGCATGGGGTAAGCTAATTACTGGGGTGTTTTTAAGTGCTAGGCGCGTGATCGATTATCTCAGCAGCCAATTTCATATAATCATTGGCCACACTGTCTTCATCGCCACCACCCTCCTGCCCGAGCAGAATGACCGGCAAGCCGAGTGTCACCGCGCGACGCACAACCATGGCGTCACGAATCTGGGTACTGAAAATTTTTGCGGTGGGGGAAACCCCACGTCTCTGCGACTTGAATTGATTCAAGCGAAGTTGCATGCGCATCTTGGGAACTTCGATATCCACGTTCGTTTTGATCGAATTGAAAACAATGCCGTAAACTTGAGCAGCAGCGTCCATCGTCGAAGTACGGAAGCTGGCCGAAGTTTGCTGAAAGCGCATGAGCTTTTCGATGAGCAGGGTGAATCCGATCAAACTCAACGCATCCGGATTCGAGGGAACGTAAATCTCTTGCGCGACGTACACGCCATTCTGTGATGCCCGCAGGATGTTTGGCGGACAATCAAAGAGGATGACGTCGTAATCTTTTTCAACCTCAGCCAATTGCTCTTGGAAAATTGCGTATGACGGGCGCTTCGGATCCGATTTATATTCACCCTCCAGATCAACCAAGTTAAACGAGGTCGGAATCAAATCCAGCCCCGGGAGAAGTTTCTCGCCGTCTTTTCCTTCAACGACGTCCTTAATAATAAGGTCCTTAACGCGCACATTACCTGGATCAAAAATCGAATAGATCGAGCCCGTGCCGTTGACGTTTATCTTATTCCATTTCTCCAGCCTCATGAGCCAGATGCTCGCATTGGACTGCGTATCAAAGTCGCAGAGCAAGACCCGCAACCCGCGCTTGGCGAGGCTAGCAGCTGTATTGACGATCAAGGACGTTTTACCAACGCCACCCTTGTAATTTATGAAGGCGATTTTGCGTGCCATTGTCCGTGGTTATTTAATCCAGTTAGAAGATGCCAAGCCCGCAGCAGAGCGCGAGTTAAAAATAAAATCAAGTTCGATATCGTTACCTGACGTTAATAAATTAATCCGCGATTTATTTATACGGGTGAACGCAACTACACGAATCTACGAAAAACCAGCCTGCAAGTTTAAACGATCTCCCCGCGATAACTTCCGCAAACAAATATCGGAGCCCGCGGCGTTTTCATAGCGGACCACCAGCCCGAGTATGCGTGTTTTCGAGAAAGTAACAAAGCGGCGACCAGAATGTCACAAATGAACCCTATAATCGTTCCATGAATGCCGCCAAAATCCTCGCAGTCGACGACGAAGCTGACTTAACCGAACTCATCGCCTACCACCTAAGTCGCTGTGGACATCAGGTCGAAACCGCTGCCAATGGTTGGGAGGCGATCGCGTGTGTGACCCGTAACCGGCCGGACATCATTTTGCTGGATCTCATGTTGCCGGATCTCGATGGATTTGGCGTCTGTGAAATCCTTCGCCGTAATCCCGCCACGGCCACCATTCCCATAATCATTCTCTCTGCCTGGGCTTCCCATGATTCACGACTGCTTGGCCTCGAGTTAGGGGCTCTGGATTACATCACCAAGCCCTTCAGCCCACACGAGTTGGTGGAGCGAGTGAATCGCTTCATCAATCTACGTATGGACCGAACGGCAGATTCATTATCAACTTCTCCCTAGCTTGAAATCCACCGGGATCACCATCCGAGAGGAAACCGGTCGGCCGTGACTTAGTCCGGGTTCAAAGCGCCAGTTCAACACGGCGCGCAATGCCAATCGGCAAACTCGCGATGTGTGCTCTCACGCATCACGGCACTCACGACCCGCCCTTTCACATCGACCACAAATTCCATCATCACCACACCCTCAATGCCATCAGTGCGCAGGGACGAAGGATAATTCGGTGGCATTCTCACGGTGGCTCGGGGAATTTTGTCGAGCGGATCGCAGGTGATACCTGAGGATTGCCCTGTTATCCAAGTACGGGGTCCCCTATCTCCCATGCCACCGGCAGGCCCGATTTTCCCGGTATCCTTAAGCTTCATGACCGGGCGATCTTCGAGAGAAATAGTGAGTTCATGATGGCCAATGTCTATGAGTGCGGGCGGCAACTCGGGACGTGCTTCACCAGTCACAAAGCCTTCACCTCTATTGTTACATCCGTGTCTTCGGCCATGATTGGTTCGATTGTGACGTTCGCTTCTTCTGCTGGCTGAGGAAATGGCGCTTCAAGTTTAATTGTGATGAACTCCGGAATTCTAATTGTCTCAGGGTAGACACAAAAACAAAGCGGTATGGAAGGCCGCAGCGACGGTAGCAGGGATAACGAAGCGTTGAATGTTCATACTCTATCTCCCGCGGCCGCGCGCATTTTCTTGGATAGTTCGAGTAAACAATTATTGCCAAGCTCCAGCCCCGGGTCGTCAATCCGCCCATGCGGCCGACCGACCTCCCTTTCAATCAAAACCTCGGCATTATCGATGCCCATCCCACGGCAACGCACCTGTTAGAACTCCCTTTAACCGCGCTCGTCCGGAATCATTTGGGATCCATGCACGCCGCGGCCCAATTCGCCCTCGCCGAGGCCGCCAGCGCGGAACGCCTCCGTCGCGATTTCGCCAGCCAAGCCCCGTCGGCCTTGGTCGTGGTGCGCGGCGTGACCGTGAAATATCGCCACCCCGCCACCGGGACACTCCTCGCTTACGCCCAAGTTGACGAGACAACCGCACGCCACTTGTCCCATGATCTCGCGACCCGTTCGCGCACGGTGGCCACGGTGCTCGTCGAGTTAAAAGACCTCGCGGGCAACCTCACTTTTGCCGGAAGCTTCGATTGGTTTATCGGCCAACCAGAGCAAACATCGCCATAATCACTCATGCCAATTCGCCTGATTATTGTTTTATTTCTTACCGCCCTCTCGAGCAACGCGAGCGACCTGCCATCGCACTTGAAAGTGATCGTGAACCGATTCAATCCGGCCATTCCTCCTGATTGGGCTTATACCATCACCACGCAACGCGGCCGTGAATCCTCCGTCGAACGCTTCGATCCTTCTCTCCCGGTTGCACAGCAATGGCTCCTTCTCCAACGCAACCATCGGCCCGCCACCGCCGACGAGAATTCCCGCACGAGCAGCTATCGGATCGCCACCTCGACGAGTACCCGCGCCGCCTTTAGTCGCGGGGATATCGATCTCAACTCGCTGCGTCTGATCAGCGAAGATGAACAGCACGCCGTCATCCACGCCACTTTTCGCGACGACCTCAAAGATCCCCTACTCCATCAGCTCGAATTACAATTGTCCGTCTCCAAACCGCATGCCGCCATCGAACAATTCGCCCTGAAACTCACCGCCCCTTTCTCGCCTATCCTCACCGTCAAGATGCTTGAGCTCCACGTCGAGACCACCCTCAGCGCCCCCACCACTGATCGCCCTGCCCTGCCTGTGCTTGTCACATCCCACTTCCGCGGACGGGTCTTTCTTTTCAAATCCATCGAAGAAGATATCCAAACATCCTATTCTGATTTCGTTCAAGTCCGCCCCCTTATCCCTCCCGCCCCCGTCACCCCGCCTTAACTAAACCAGCAAGGTATATCTTGAAGTCGATTGACACTCAGGGGATTAACAGGGCAAAAACCCTAGTCACTCGCACCCCACCTCGTGAAAGGCCTGCCATTTCGTTGGAAACTCACCCTGCTGATCGCCCTGATCAGTGGCGTCACCCTCGCCCTCGCTTTCGTCGGGCTGTACGTGAACGACCTGTATCAGTTCCGCAGCGACATCGAGCGTCGGCTGGAAACCACCCGCTCCGAGTTGCAACAGCGCATCACCCCGCTTCTCGAGCAAAACTCGCCTGAGCTTAAAGGCTCCTTGCAATTCCTCGCCAACGATTCTCTGACTGAAGGTGCCGCCCTTTACTCGTCCGATAAACATTTGCTCGATGAATATCGCCGGTTTGGCAGCGCCCCGATCAGTCCCAGTTCGACCCAAATCGGAGAGTTACTGAACTCCAACAACGGCATTATTCTCACCACCCTTCGCAAAAATGGCCACGAACTCGGCTACCTCTACCTCAAAGCTGAACTCACGGAAAACGAGCGCACCCGCTTCAGCAATCTTCTCCGCGGTGCCGGCATCATCTTCGTCATCTCCTCGCTGATCGCCCTCATCGCCGGTTACCGCCTCCAAGGCACCATCTCCGAGCCGATCACCCAACTGGTCGACGCCGCCCGCTACATTTCGGAAGAGCGCGATTATTCCGTCCGCGTCCCGCAACATGCCACGGGTGAAATCGGCGAACTCATTGCCTCCTTCAACTTCATGCTCGGCACCATCGAGCAACGCACCAGCGAGATGGCCCTCGCCCGCGAAAACCTCCACGTCAGCAATCTCCAGCTCGAAGACGCCAACCGCACACTCGAAGTTCGCGTCGAAGAACGCACCCGCGACTACCGCGAAGCCGTGAAGGCCGCCGACGAAGCCAACAAAGCCAAGAGCGGTTTCCTCGCGAAGATGAGCCATGAACTCCGCACGCCCTTGAACGCCATCATCGGCTACAGCGAAATCCTCCTCGAAGACGCGACCGACGAGGGCAACAAAGCCGTCGCCTCCGATCTGGATAAGATTCTCTCCGCCGCCCGCTATCTCCTCGGTCTCATTAATGACGTACTCGATATCTCCAAGATCGAAGCCGGAAAAATGGAGCTCTACATCGAGACCTTCGATATCCAAAAGCTTATCCAAGAAGTCGCCAGCACCGTCCAGCCCTTGGTGGGCAAAAAAAACAATACGCTCTACCTTGATTGCCCCGCAGAAATCGGGGACATGCAGGCCGACTCCACCAAGATCCGCCAGATGCTTTTCAACCTGCTGAGCAATGCCAGCAAGTTCACCGAAAAAGGTGGCATCACTCTTTCGGTCGCCCGCGATCCCGACGGGCTGCATGTGATCATGAAAGTTTCCGACACCGGCATCGGCATGACGCCCGAGCAGATCGGCAAACTCTTCAAGGCCTTCAGTCAGGCCGATGCCTCCACCGCCAGCAAGTTCGGCGGCACTGGCCTCGGCCTCGCCATTTCTCTCCAGTTCGCTCGCATGATGGGTGGCAACATCACCGTCGAAAGCACCCCCGGCGTCGGCACCACCTTCATCGTCCGCATGCCGCTGCAAGTGCAGGATATCACTCACCGCCTTGTCGAGGTCGATCCCGCCAAAATCTCCATCGGCACCAGGCCGCCCATCGCCCTCAGCAAACTGGCGCCGCCGCCCGACCATTCCCCCTGTGATGTGCTGCTCGTCGAGGATGATCCGCCTACTCGCGATATGATGGCCCGCATTCTCGAACGCGAAGGCTGGAAAGTTCGCACCGCCAACAACGGCCAGCACGCCATCGACGTGCTCGAACAAGTAATTCCCGCCACCGTCATCCTCGATTTGAAAATGCCCATCATGAATGGCTTTCAATTCATCGATCACGTCCAGACCAAGGCCGAATGGCGCCAAGTCCCCATCTTCGTTTTCACCTCCATGGATATTACCCAGGACATCCGGGAACGCCTCGCCGGCCGCACCGCCGGCATCTTCCAGAAAGGCGATCACTCCCGTGACGATATCATTCATCACGTCCAAGAAGCAGTGCAAGCCCACTTGACTGCTCAGAAGAACAAGCAAACCTGAACTCCGCTTCCCATGCCCAAGATACTCCTCGTCGAAGATAACGAAATGAACCGCGACATGCTTTCCCGTCGCCTCGAGAAACGCGGCTACACCGTCGTGCTCGCCGTGGATGGCGCCGCCAGCATCGCGCAGGCCAAGGCCGAAAAGCCCGACCTCATTCTCATGGATATGAGTCTCCCCGTCATTGATGGCTGGGAGGCCACCAAGCAGATCCGCGCCGATGCCGAAATCGCCGCCACGCCCATCATCGCCCTCACCGCCCACGCCATGTCCAGCGATCGCGAGAAATGCCTCGCCGCCGGCTGTGATGACTTTGATACCAAACCCGTCGAACTCCCGCGCCTGCTCGCAAAAATCGAAGAGATGCTCAAGAAAGGAAAGACTCCGCCCGCCTGATGAGCGCCCGCGCAGACGCCCCCTCTTCCTCGGGCCTTGGCAGCATGCAGCCCCAGTCGCTGAGCCCCATCTTGAAGGCGATTCAATCCCGCGACCTTGAAGCCCTCACCCGTCTGCGCCACTCCCTCCGCACGCCCCTCAACCAGATCATCGGCTATTGCGAAATGCTGATGGAATCAGCCGAGGAAAACGGCACCATGGACCTCCTGCGCGATCTGAAGCGCATCCACACTTCGGGTGGTCAACTCGTGGCCCTGATCAACGACGCCCTCGCCCCGTGGAAAATCGAAACCGGCAAAATCGATGTCGACTCCATGCGGTTGGAAATGCGCACCCCGCTAAACGCTATTATCGGTTACGCCGAACTCTGCCTCGATGAATCCACCGGACCGGGAAAAGATGAACTCGTCTCCGATCTGAAGAAAATCCACCGGGCCGCCTTCAATCTCTATCACCTCTTCGAGGATAAAACCTTTTCCTCCAAGTTTAGTGTCGGCCCCAACCCCGGTGAAGCCGGCATCGCTTCCCACGCCACCATCGGCACTTCTTCCTTCAGCCCAGCGACCACGGTAGTCAGTCATGTCGTCGAGCTCACCTCACCCCATGTCCCGACGATCCCAGCCAAGCTGCTCGCAGTCGACGACGATCCCTCCAACTTGGAGATGCTCACCCGCCGGCTGCAAAAACTTGGCCATGAAGTAACCAAAGCCGTCAACGGACGCATCGCTCTGCAAAAACTCAAGGAAGAGGAATTCGATCTCGTCCTCCTCGATATCCTGATGCCCGAGCTCGATGGCTTTCAAACCCTCGAATTCATCAAGGCCGACCAGCGCATCCGCCATCTTCCCGTCATCATGCTCACCGCGCTCGACGACGTGGAAAGCATCGTCCGCTGCCTCGAGGCCGGTGCCGAAGACTTCGTCCCGAAGCCCTTCAATCCCGTCATTCTCCGCGCCCGCATCGCTGCTTCACTTGAGAAGAAACGCCTCCGCGATAAAGAACAGGCCAATCTCGCCCAGCTCCAGAATGAGCGCTCCAAATCCGAACGCCTCCTCCTCAACGTCCTCCCCCGCGCCGTCGCCGATCGCCTCAAGGCCGGCGAGCGCACCATTGTCGACAGCTTCCTCGACACCACCGTCCTCTTCGCCGATATCGTCGGCTTCACCCGGATCGCCACACGCAATTCGCCGCAGCGGATGGTCCAGCTGCTCAATGATCTTTTCTCCAATTTCGACCGCGTCGCTGAACTCTACCAGCTCGAGAAAATCAAAACCATCGGCGACGCCTACATGATGGTCGGCGGCGTCCCCATCGCCAATCCCGACCATGCCGAAACCTGCGCCCACGCTGCGCTCGAGTTCATGGAAGCGCTCCGGGTTTTCAATCGCCGCCATCAACTCGATTGGCAGATTCGCATCGGCATGAACAGCGGCCCGGTGGTTGCCGGCATCATCGGCACCAAAAAATTCTCGTATGATCTCTGGGGCGACACCGTCAACATCGCCGCCCGCATGGAATCCCAAGGCCAGCCCGGTCGCATCCAAGTCAGCGCGAATGTGAAGCAGCTCCTTGAAGGCAAATTCGATTTCGAACCTGTTGGCCGCTTGGAAATCAAGAACGTCGGCCCGATGGAAACGTTCCTTCTCTCCCGCAAGAATCCCTGAAGCCGGATCAGTAGAGAGAGGGGCATCGGTTTCCACCCCGACCCTTCGCGGCGCAGGGAAAAACATGGCCGCCATTTAGCCCGGATAAATCACGGAAGCCATGCGGTTTACCCGCCCGGCCCATCACCAGATCCCCTCACTGATTCTTCATCTGCATCCGGACCTTGGTCAGGCCGAATTTATTGCAGATATCCATCACTTCGATGGCATACTTGAGCTGTGAAGTTTCGTCCGCGCGCACCAGCACCGTGATGTCCTTGCGGACTGATGCGATGTTTTTCAGCGCCCCACCCAGCTCGCCAGACTCAATGGACTTATTATTGATAAACAGTTTCCCCTCCTTGCTGATCGTAATGGTGATCGAATCTTTCATCTCATTTTTGCCGGCGCTCTCCGCCTTGGGTAAGGTGAGATTCATGCTCGCGACGGAACGAAACTGCATGCTGACGAACGCAAAGAAAATCAGCATCACGAGCACATCGATCAACGGCACGAGGTTGAGCTCAGGGCGTTTGCGGCGCTTGGGATAGAGTCCGCTCATGAGGACGACTTGCTGTGGGCACTCAAGACGCGCTCGAGAATCAAATCCATTTTCACCGCGTAATTTTCAATTTTACGCTGGAGAAAACCCGAGGCGACGAGCGAGGGAATCGCGATGCCCAGACCAATCACGGTAGCCGAAAGCGCGAGCGCCACCCCTTTCGTGAAGGCCACCGGATCAGGCAGGCCGGTTTCAGGAGAGATTTGCGAAAAAACCTGGAGCAAACCAGTCACCGTTCCAGTGAGACCGATAAGCGGAGCAGCCGCATAGATAACGTCGAGATAGGGAATACCGCGTTCCATCCGATTGAGCTCGAGGCGGGCAAACGCTTTGATGGCATCGGGGTCCTGCTTATTTTGATTGGCGAAGCCCAAGACGCGGGCCAGCACCGAATGAGTCCCCCCGGTGTAGGCCTTACCCTGCACCACCGCATCGACCAAATCATCGGGCAATACCGACCCCTTGCGGAGCGAATAAAGCCGTTCACAAATAATGTAGACGGCGATGATGGAACAGAGACCGAGTGGATAGATGAGCAGGCCTGCGCCTTTAAAAACGTCGAACATATGAAAAGAAGATCTGAGTGAAGTCGGCTAGTAGACGCCTACAAGCCGGAAAAGATTCCCGGAATATGAGAAATGTGGCCCGCACTTCAAAACAATACCGCGATACCCCTGAGGCGGAGCGAAAATATAAATTGGCGTGCGAGTGAAATCATTAAACAAGTCCGGCACCCGATGACGCTCCTTCCCACTGCCATTTTCCTGGTTGGCCAAACTAAGGGTCAACGCGCTTGCGGCTTCAAGCGCACCTCAAAAACCTTCGGCCAGCATTTGCCGGTAACAAACAATCGGTCGTACTCGGGATCATAGGCGATTCCGTTCAATATATCAGTCTCGGGTCTTCGATCTTCAGGTGGCAACAGATGAGAAAAATCGATGATGCCCCGCACCACGCCAGTCATAGGATCGATCCGGACCACGGTGTCGGTCCGCCACACGTTCGCAAAGATCTCACCCTTGATCCACTCAAGCTCATTAAGTCGATCCAGCGGTTGGCCTGATGAAACGACCTTGATCGTCCGCACCACCGCAGATGACTTCGGATCGATAAAACGAATCCGATCAGTGCCATCGCTCATGATGAGCATCTTCCCGTCAGTGGTCAGCCCCCACCCTTCGCCTTCATAGGCAAATTCTCCTTGTTGCTCAAAAGTATCGGCATCGTAGATAAAGCCCTTCTGGCTTTTCCATGTTAACAGATATGCCCGTGGACCGATCACCGCCAGGCCCTCGCCGAAATATTCCGCCGACAAGGTTTTTTTCTTCAGAACACGACCCGACTTTATATCAACATTGCGGAGCGAGGAGCGGCCATTCAGCCCGGTGCTTTCCAAAAATTCTCCCTCACGAAAAACCAACCCCTGCGTGAATGCGCCCGGATCATGCGGCCACTCGTGGACGATCTCGTAGGAATAGTGAACCGGCACAAAACGACCTTCAGCGTCGACGATTGGTGATAAGGGAACGTCACTTGAGCTGCCTGGTTTGCCGCAGGCCGCCAACGCAAAAACCGTAAGCACCAGTCCATAACGGGAAACAAAATGAGCGATCTTTATCGGAAGCCTGGCGTGATGGCGTGCCAAGCCATAGAGCGGGCCAGTCGATCCCAACCCAATCATGCACAAAAAGCCGTAGGTATTATCCATCACTCCAAGCCAAGCACCTTTCTTCCATTGGCGGAAATCATCTGAGGCACCCATTGCGGGTCCCAGACGATATGAACCTTGGCAGATTCGACCGTGGGCAGCGCCGCGATTTTCTGCCGGGCGTCTTCCGCGATTACCGGCCCCATGCCACAACCAGGTGCCGTCAAAGTCATCTTCACTTCCACCACATTGGTCCCTGCAGGAGTTTGCTCCACCGCGAGATCATACACCAATCCGAGATCAACAATATTCACCGGGATCTCGGGATCGAAACAGGTCTTGAGTGCATCCCACACCACCTGTTCGCTGAATTCCCCGATCACCGTCTGCTGCTCCACCTGCTGGCTGAATCCGGCAATCAAGCCTGTGTCTTCCTTGGCGATGCGAAACAATCCATGATCGGTGCGTACCGTCACGTTGCCACCCAACGTTTGGGTGATGAAAACTTTGGCCCCGGCGGGCAAAAAAACTTTACCACCAGCAGGTATAGCCGTGGCCGGACAATCTTTTGAGAGCGTGTGATCTTGGGTCATAACCGCACTATGTAACTGACGCGCAACAGCGCAACTGTTCGTTCGGGCACAACGTCCAGCTGTTTCCAAAGGTTTTAAGAATAACCCTTTCCTCTCCGATCACAGCGCGATACACTGAGGAAATGGAAATCAAACTACCACATATGCCTTTTAAGTTTAGCACTCCTGATGGCCCCATGGAAATCACGGTTCGGAGCGGTTCAGTGAAAGGCAAAGCCGAGGTACGCGATCTTTATGCCGCTGCGGCTACCTTCATCCAGCATGGCCCCAAGGCGCTGGAGCGCATCCAGATTACGCCCAACGTGAAGTCTCATGGAGAAGTCATGAAAACTCTTTTAACTGGTTTTGTCGTCAACCCCGAGGGCCACGACAAACTCAGTCTCGAATTCCGGATCCTCAACGCCCTCTGCAAAGCCAAGGGTGTACTCGAACTGGATAATTGAGTCGGTTCTTCGAGCGTATACGCGTCGGCATATCCCAGTTCGGCAGGCTCCACGATCGGGTTCATGCCCAGCACAAAAATCAGCCCGTGTCGCTGCACGGTCGCAAAATCCTTCGGCTGGATCAGCTTTACTGATCGCCGGCCTATGTCCGCAGCGGCCACGCACAGCGCTTCAACCGGCCGCCTGTAACACCCCTGCCAAACCGAGTTTAACTCGACTTTAAAGTTCAAGTGCAGGGCGTCTGTCTTGCAGACGCCGTTTGCCGACCCCGCGAATACCGGACGGACGTCCAGCCAACTCCCGGCCCGACCTATCGTTTCAGCAATTCCTCGGCGTGGGCGCGGGCACTCTTGGCACTGCGATCACCGAGCATGCGCGCGAGTTCATCGACGCGGACTTGGCGATCTTCATGGATCGGTTCGATGCTGACTGATGCCCGCTCGCCACTTTGATCCTTGGTCACGACCAGATGATTCGCAGCCTGCGCCGCCACTTGCGGCAGATGCGTCACGCACAACACCTGATGGCGCTCGGCGATGTCGGCCATTTTTTCGCCGACGATTCGCCCGATCTCCCCGCCGACGTTCGCATCGACTTCGTCAAACACCAGCAAGGGCACGTCGTCGATCTCCGCGAGCACCGTCTTCAACGCCAGCATCACGCGGGCGAGTTCCCCACTCGACGCGACGCGATGCAGCGGCAACGGCGGTTCACCCACATTCGGCGAAAACAAAAATTCCACCCCGCAATCTCCGTACGGGCCCAGTTCCGGCAGACTCACTAAACTCACCCGGAAATCCGCCTTCTTAAAACCGAGCTGGGTGATGACCTTGGCCGTGGCTTTCGCGAGTTGCAGCGCGGATTTCTCTCTCGTGACACGCAGCTCGGCGGCGGCGGCCCGCGCAGTTTTTTTTGCTTCGGTAATTTGTTTTTCCAATTTCGCCAGCGCGCCCTCGACGTCGCCCTGCAATTCCAGTTTGCGCCGCATCTCGTCGCGCGCCGCGATCACCGTTGCCACTTTGGCGCCGTGTTTTCGCTTCAGATCCAACCAGGCATTCATTTTCTCCTGCAAGAGTTCGGCCTGTTCGGGATCAAAATTCAACGACTGCGCCAACGCTGAAAACTCCGCATCGAGATCACCCAGCTCGACCGCACTCGATTGCAACCGGTCCGCCAACGGTTTGCTCGCGGTATCAAGCGACTCCAGTTGGCGGACCTCGCGGAGCAGCGTCGACAAACGACCAAGCACGCCATCCTCGCCGCTCAAGCCGTGACTCAGGCCCTGCGCCAGCTGGCTCAATTCCTGGGCACTGTTCTGCCGCTGAAAATCCCGCTCCAGTTCCGCGATGGCTTCCTCGGTCAGATCCAAGGCATCGATCTTCGTGAGCTGCGCGCGCAAAAAATCCATCTGATCCACCGAAAGTTTCTCCGCCCCGAGCAACTGCTCCTGTTCAGTCACCAACTGCCGCCAGCGCTGGTAGTGGTTGGCGTATTTCTCGACGGTGGTTTCGTTCTTCGCAAAGAGATCGAGCAGCTCACGCTGGCAGCCTTCCTTGAGTAACCGGCGCGGTTCCCCTGGGCCGTGGAAATCAATCCACTGTTCGCCCAGCGTTTGCAGTGCATTGAGCGTGGCCAGGCTGCCGTTGACGGAGATGCGGGGAGCTTTATCGCGCGGCAAACTGCGTTTGAGAATGAGGACGCCGTCATCACACGGCGGCAGATCGAGCGCGGTGAGGGTCGCGTCGAGTTTACGCGGATCAGCGAAGAACAACGCCGCCTCCACCTCGCACGCTGCGGCGCCTTGGCGAATGATGGTCTTGTCGGCACGCGCTCCGGCCAGTAGCGAAAGGGCTCCGAGCAAAATGCTTTTCCCGGCTCCGGTCTCGCCGGTGACTGCGGTGAAACCCGTTTCAAATTCCAGCGACACTTCATCCAACAGCGCGAGATTACGGATGCGGAGCGACTGAAGCATGTGATCGATTCCTTAACGCACCTGCAGCGTATCGGCTTCGTAGGTGAGGCCGAGCGAAGGGATGCTGACCGCCTTGCGCGTGCCTTCCTTCTTCACGGAGCCCGCCACCCAGGCGTCGTGTCCAGCCGCGCGAGCCGAGGCCAGAGTCGCATTCACTGCCGAGGGTGAAACGTAAGCGGCAAAACCTACGCCCATATTAAAGGTCGCGTAGGCTTCCCGCAGGTCGATCGGGCCCGACTCCATCAAAAATTCAAACAGCGGAGGGATCACTCCGGGTTCGGTGATCTCGTAAACAAACGGTTCATCGAGCCGCATCAGTTTGCGCCAGCCGTGGCCGGTCACATGTGCGACATAGTTGAGTTTCACGCCGGCTTGCTGGCACTGGTTAACGAAATCCACGTAGATGACCGACGCCGCGAGCAGCGCCTCGCCATAGGTCCGCGTGTCGCCGTGACCAATGGGGGTCTGGTAGCCTTGGAGCAGCTTCGTCGCGATCAGCCGGCACAGGCTCAGGCCGTTGGTCTGCACGCCGGAGCTCGCGAGGAAAATAATCGCATCGCCATCCTGCACTTCACCGGTGATGCGGTGCGACTTCGGGCTGATCTTACCGACCGCCGATCCGGCCAGCACAATCGCCGCAGGATCGATAATTCCCTTGAGCGTCGGCGTCTCGCCGCCGCCCCAGACCGCGCCGGCCAACGTGCAACCTTCGGCCCAACCCTCGACGAGTGCCTGCATGCGCTGGGCATCGGAAAACCAACCGGAATCCCCCACGGCCGCGTGCATCGCCACGGAGATCGGCAGCGCGCCGCAGGTCACGAGATCGTTGACCATGGTGGCCACCGTATCGATGGCGATTTCGCGATAGAAGCATTTGCCCGTCTGCGCATAGACGGCATCAGCCACGAGGTTTTTGGTGCCGAGCCCTTCCTCGACGTGCGCGAGAAAATGATCCTCCGCCTCCATCAGGTAAGCGCTCTCGCCGCGCGTGGTGGCGGGCTCGGAGTAACCATGATTACCGAGGGCTTCGGCGGTCGTACGCGCCGCTTTTTGGCAGGCGCGCTTGAACGCATCAAGTTGATCGTAGCGGACACCGGATGATTCGTAGGAAAGACTCATAGACTTAATAGCTCCGACCTTCGTGCTGTTCGTAATAATTCACGTAGGCCTGATTCACGACCCGGTAACCGCCGGGCGTCGGATAATTCCCGGTAAAATACCAATCGCCCGTATGATGGGGCAGCGCCTTCCGCAGGTTTTCCACCGGTTGAAAAACAATCTCGATTTCTCCCAGCCAACCATTGGCGGCGGGCGACACGAGCTGGGTGATTTTCTTCGAAACTTCCTCGGCGGAAAATTGCTCGTAGATTTTTTTAACGTGATTGACCGGCGTGGCGGAAGGTTGGGCCAGCTCTTCCCGGCAGAGCGCGTAGACTTCTTCCAATAAGGCGGTCTGACCGCGTTCCTTGATCAGGGAGACCGTCGCTTCGAACGCGATGAACTTGCCGATCTCAGACATGTCGATGCCGTAACAGTCGGGGTAACGGATCTGCGGTGCCGTTGAAGCGATCACGATCTTCTTCGGATTAAGCCGCTTCAAAATTCGCAAAATCGAACGCCGCAGCGTCGTCCCGCGCACGATGGAATCATCAACGCAGACGAGATTGTCCTTCGGCTCCACCACGCCGTACGTGATGTCGTAGACGTGGGTCGCGAGATTATTGCGCCATTTTTCCTGGCTGATAAAGGTGCGCAGTTTCACGTCCTTGCTGATGATCTTCTCGCCGCGGGGCCAGTTGCGCAGAATGAGATCATCTACCAGCGCCTCGTCGAGCGTGCCCGATTTCGCGGCGTCGAGCAGCGTCTGTTTCACTTGGGCGCGGCGACGGAAACGCAGCTCGCTCATCATGCCGAAGTACGCGACCTCGGCCGTATTGGGAATGAAACTGAACACCGCGTTCTCCAAGTCCCCGTTGATTGACTTGAGAATCTGGTCGACCAAACCGGCACCGAGTGCCTTGCGCTCGGTGTAGATCGCCGCGTCGTTCCCGCGCGAGAAATAGATGCGCTCAAACGTGCATTGCGTCTTGGGCAGAGCGGCCTTCACGCGCTCGACCTTCACCACTCCGCTTTTCTTGATTACCACCGCCGTGCCCGGCTCCACCTCGCTCACTTGCGCTGGCTCCAAATCAAATACGGTGCAAAGCGGTGCCCGTTCGGAGGCGACCGCCACCACTTCGTCGTTTTCAAACCAATGGCACGGGCGGATCCCGGACGGATCGCGTGCGACGAAAGCGTCGCCGTTGCCGAGCGCGCCGATCAGGCTGTAGCCCCCATCCCAGTCGACGGCGGATTGTTTCAGCACATGCCCGAGATCGACGTCGGTGTTGATCTGCTTCGTAATTTCGGTGCCGGTCAGCCCCTTGGCCTTGAGGGCTTGAAACAGTTCCGCGTCATGCTCGTCGAGGTGGAAACCGATCATCTCGAGCAGCGCCTGCGTATCGGTGGCGAAGATCGGATGCTGGCCGCGGGCGATCAGACTGGCATTGAGTGCCGCCGTATTCGTCATGTTGAAATTTCCCGCGAGCACGAGATTGCGCGTCGGCCAGGAACTGCGGCGGAAATACGGATGGCACGCGCTAAGATTGTAGCCCCCCGACGTGCCGTAACGCAGATGCCCGAGGTAGAGCTCGCCGCAAAAATCGTAGCGCTTCTTGGCCGTGTCGGGGAATTCCGGATGCACCGTGCCATCGCCGACCAGTTGGTTGTAGCGCGCCAGCAGCATCTGAAAAATCTTGTCGAGCGGGTTCGACTCGACGTTACGCTCGCGGAACATGTAGGGCTCGCCCGCCGGCACATCGAACTTGATGCAGGCCACGCCCGCGCCGTCCTGCCCACGGTTGTGCTGCTTCTCCATCAGGAGGAACAACTGGTAGAGGCCCCAGAGCGGCGTGCCGTATTTTTCCTGATAGTAAGCCAGCGGTTTTTTTAACCGCACCAACGCGACGCCGCATTCGTGTTTAATTTGTTCGCTCATGCTATGGATCCGGAAATTTTGATTTTATTCTCCAAACTGTTTTCCCAGGCCTGCCGCAATTCCGTGATCGGCCAGGCCACGACTTCATCGGTGGCGCCGCGCACCGTCAGCACCGGGTTGGCGGTCACTTCGCCGATCACCGCCGCCGAGACTCCGCGCAGATGGGAATCCGCGAGGACCGAACCGAGGCGCTCTGGTCCCACCAGCACAATGGCCCGGTTCTGGCTTTCGCCAAAGAGCAGGGCATCCAGCCGGTTGCCTTGAAAGGCCGCGAGCTCCAGCGTCACGCCCAACGTCAGTCCGGGCGCAAATAGCATCTCGGCGACACTGCATAACATGCCCCCGGCAGAAACATCATGCGCAGCCCGCACCTGCCCGGCCTTGATCAGCGTGCTCAACACATAATTCAACTTCTGCGCCATGGCTAAATCACATTGCGGGGCATCGCCGGCATTGAGTTGATGCACGAGGCCCTGATACTGGCTGCCGCCAATTTCCGTCGGCGCGGCCCCGAGGAGAATCAGCTTGTCGCCCGCTCCCCGCACCCATTGGCGGGTGAGATATTTCTCCTGCTCCACCTGCCCCAGCACTGCGACCACCGAGGAAGGACCGGATAAATCCGTCGCGCCGTGGCCATTCAAAGAAAGGCCACTGCCGATTTCCGGCAGGCTGAAAAATTGCGCCGCTTCTTTTAATCCGGCGATCGACTCGCGCAGCGCATAAGCCTCTTCGGGTTTGACCGGGTCGGCCAGATTCAGGCGGCTCGACATCGCCAACGGCAAAGCGCCCGTGCAAGCCAGCCGGCGCAGACATTCCGCCAACGCAATCTGGGCCCCGCGGCGGGGATTGAGGTAGCTGAAGCGCTCGTTACCGCCATTCGCCAACGCGAGATAGCGGATGGTGTTCTCCATCCGCACGCGGAGCACACCGGCATCGCAACCCGGCTCCACCGAAGCCGCCAACTTGCCCGTTTGCTCAACCTGCCCGCCACGCCACCGCTTCATCGCGATATTCGGATGGGCCAGCAAGCGAGGCAATGTCGTGCGCAGGGTGCCGGTTTTGATATCTGGCAGGTAAGAAGGATTCCAAGCGCGGGTTTGCGCGAGGTAAGCTGGTTCCTTTAAACCATGGGGCACGTGGGTTGCTGGAGAATCGGGAAAATTAGGATGAGCCATCGGGTAATGATTTGGATCAGACGTTGGCTGCAGTTCGGAGCGGAAATCTACCCACTAGGACAATGAAAGCCAGTGACAACGGGCTACACAAAATCCCTTTACCTGGTCGGTCAAAAAGGCGCGGAGCGGGCGTTGGGTCGGTGATTTTCCTCACAGGTGGTTAGAACCTGCTTATTCCGTTGAGACCGTGCCAATGGTCAACGGCTTTCTCCGTGAAGAATCGATTCACCTCGGGAAATATTTTCAACCCGCTGGGTTCTGTCAAAACACCGCTCAAAATCCCGGCTCCAGGCTACTCCGCCACTCCGACCAGCTGGACCGCATCGAACTACTTCCAGCCCGGAACCGTTGCGAGGCTGAGCGTGATCTTCACTTTGGCAACCGGGTACGATGTTTGCGGCACCCGCACCGCGAACCAGGCAATCTCCCGCACGCTGGGGGCAACAAACGGATCAACTCGCTGCCACCAGACATAGACCGTGCCGTTCAGCTTGATCGCCTCGATTTTCGCAATCTCACCCGGAGCATTATTTTGGCGCACGCGGATTTCCGTGGCGTAAACCGGTTTCGCGAAGGTCAGTTCGAGCCAGGCGGTGCCGTCATTCTTCTCGGCCGGGCACCAAGCATCGGGACTGTTACCTGCGGCGGAAACATTGGGAGCGCCTGTAGCCTCAGACATCCTGACCCCGAGGAATTAGGGTGAGCTAAACTCTGCCGCGAATCGGAAAAACACCTTTAACGCGGAGGACGCGGAGAGCGCGGAGCCTGACGTGATTTCACTCCGCGTGCTCCGCGTTAAACTATCTGGTTGGGTCGGGCTGTTTCCTGATCCCCCATTCACTGGATTGTGCCGTAAGTTATTCGCGGGTGGGCTGAAATTCTGGGTGGTGGGATCAGGAATATTTCCCGATGTGCCAGCATGCCTTGCTCCAGCAGGTCGGCAGGTGTCTCGCGAAGGAGTCGAAGGGGGCGAAGGAATCCGAACAAAATGGCCTTCGTAACCTTTCAATCCTTCGCGAGACACTTCCTGTTTCAAGCTCAGTTCGTTTCCCCCCCGCGCCACTGTTGTACGGGCTGGGATCAGGATCTCTGAGCCTGCGCAGCTGAATACTGGGTCTTGCTGTATTGCGAACCTGCCGTCGCGCTCGTCGCCCATTGGCCGGCGGCCTCGGCGGTGACGGTTGCATCGTTCAGTTTATTCCACGAGACAATCTCCCCTGGGGATGCTAGGCCGACAGTCGCAACGGACAACTTTTCGGCTACTGGTGGACTGACGGACGACGCAACAACGGGAGTCGTGGGTGCAGCCGGTGCCAACGATTGTACTGCGTCCGCAGAAAAATACCAGAGCCCGCCCGCCACGTGCGCCTTATCCAAGACCGCCTGCGGAGCGTCCGGTTTCCCCACCCCCGCAGCTTGCGCAAATGCAGCGCCCCCGGAAGCCGAAACGATTTCGACTTTAATCGCATCAGCCCACGATCCACTCGTGGGGTAAAAGCGTGATCACAGTCTTCCCGTAACGCTGAGTCTGCAACCGCACGACCACTCGCAACGGTTCTCCCTGTTCGACGGTCCGATCAACCACCCTACCCGGGGCCGGCTTTACCGTCCCGGCAGCAGCCAGGGATCACACGACCACCCCGCCAGCCCAAAAACAGGCAGGACCCGGCGAAAGAAATGGCGCGACGTGTTCATTATTTCGCCGACCTCGGAGGAATCGCATCGTTGGGGCAGATTTGTTCGAAACAGTTTCCGGCATCCTCGCTGGTGTCGCCATAACGCGATTGCGGCTTGCGGCCGGCATCGTTGATCCCAGTGCCCTTGCCCGACCGGCAGATCCCCAGACCGATGCGTTCTGTGCCCTTAGCCACGCTATAGAGCGTCTTTTCTCCCGAAGTTTTCCCCTCATAGAAATTCGCGAAATAGTAACGCATCAAACAATCCTGGTCACCCGAATGCTCCCCATATTCGACTCCGATGTACGCCCCGTTCCGTCCAAAAGTAAGTGCCAAGGTATCATGAAACCTTTCCTCCGCCATCGCTTCGGGTGAAGCGAAACGCGATTTACGATCACCAGTGCTCAGGTCGATGGCATACTGCTTTCTGGCATCGTTCAAATAGTCAGAAAAGAAACTGTTTCGAAAGGCTTGAATAAAAATCGCCGTGATCGCGTCTGCTGCTACCTCCTGACCTGCTTCGTCCAACACCCGAATTGGTTCCTTCGTTTCGAAGGACGCGGTGAAATAGGATTTCCCGAGCCGATTTTTAGGGTGTTCTTGCGCAATAAAGAAGAGATCCATTTTGTAGTCACCTTTGCCGTGATGCTCCACCCCCACCGAATGCAGCAGCTCATGCGCGATCGCCCGGTCGAAGACAAATACCGCATCCTGCACGGGCAGATTGAATGATTTATTGAAGGCGCTCTCCGTGTTGTCCCGCGCGAGAATGCCGATTCCATCGACACCTCCCGGACGGCCGGCCACGCCTTTCTTGTTTACTACCGTCATCGCGCCTTCGTCGCCCAGTTCGGATTTTGAGGCGAAAGTCTTCACCCACACCCCATGCTGATCCACCAAGCGATGCGGGGCATCGCGGTGGTTGCCGTTCATCAGCCGTGTTTCCTCGGACATTTCTGCCGGGAGTAGTTTCGAATGAACGCGCAATTGCGAAACGCTCTCGAACAAATCGATGCCAGGCTCCGCGTCCGCGCCAATCAAGTTGAGCACGAAGAAATCCTTTCGCTTTGGATCGCCTTCGATGTGTTTTTCGTTTTCCGCCCAGCCGCGGTACTCTTCGTAGAGCGTGAAGCCGTCGCCGTTGTCTTTCTGGCCCTCGACTTTCTCGTTGTCGTCATCGTCAGCCAAGCTGGCCGCGTTGTTCTTTTGCTTCCAGCTGTCGGCCACCCAGCCGGGCGATTTCATCTTCGGCAGTCGCGGCATTTCGCCGACCTCCTTCATCACCCCCTCGATCTCGCGGCCATCCGCCAACAAACAAATGGCGCGCAGCGAAGCCCGGCCGCCAAAATCGTAGCTGTCGATCTGCACTTCCGCGTAGGCTTGTCCTTCGTCATTCCGTTTCGGATCAGCGACCTCAAGAATTTGGTCCGATTTGCTCAGTTTACCTCCGGCCACTGCCGCCAGCCGCAAATCGTAGTCCTGATCCTTCGCGCTCAGCGGCCAGTTCAAACAGATACCGGGTTCGCGCGAGGTATCGAGCAGTTGAAAGCGGATATTCTTCACCCGGGGAACGAACTTCCCCTCCCCGTCCTTCGGCTTGAGCGTGGCGCGCGCCATCAGTTTGTTTCCGGGCTCGGTCGGTCTTTTGATGTTTCCTTCGGGCCGCCACTCCTCGTACCCCGGAGCCGTTATGACCAGTTCGAGGGGCGGCAGCGTGATGTCGATCTGCCAGGAAACCTCGAGAGCAATGTCCCAGGAACCATCCCAGCCGGGTGGCTTTGGCACCGGGATACTCGCGGTGCCGAGCAGTTCGTTCGCCTCACCCGCGAGGGGCTGGCCTTTCATCTCGGCGACAATTTGATAGTTGCTGTAACCAAGGTTCCACTGACCCGTTCCCATATCCAGCGGTACTTTGGCTTCCGAATTTGACTGCGTGTTATTTCCTTCTGCCTTGTGCTCCTTCACGACGCTTTGGCGGACCGCTTCCCAGGTGCTGGCCATATCCGGCATGAGCGTGAATTGCAGGTCGTAGCGTTTTTCTTCGGGGCGAATTTTCACGAAGGCATTTCCGAAATTCCCCTCAAATACTTTGTCGCCGTCGTAGGTTTCAGACAAGAAATCACTGGTCGCCCGGGCTTCCCCCTGTTCCGACTGGGTGGCACTCACCGTCATCTTTTCGGAAATCCTTCCGGTGATCTCAACCTGATCACCCCGTGGAAACCACGTGACCAGCAAGTCCGGCGTCGCCTGTTTCAATTTCTCCCTGTCCCCGGCCAGCACTGCGGCTTGCATGGCCATCGCTCGTTTCATTTGCGCTTCGGCCGATAGGTTGGTGGGAAGATCATAGGCTTCCGTGGGCCGCACCTCGATCCTGCCGCTAAAACGATTATCTACCTCAATCGTGGTTTCTCTGCGGTTAAATTCACTCTGCACCCGCTTCGAGGCCGTACCGCGATAGCCGATCTGAAAAGTGAGGTAGTGCTTCTTTTCCCCGTCTTTCTCTCCGCCGGAATCTTCCTGTGCGCGGGAGTTCGCAGGTAACGATAGCAAGCCAACCAAAAACAGTGAGGAAACAGGAATAACACTGCGCTTGAGTGAGCCGGTGAGCACGAATTGGAGAAAGGAGAATCCGCTCAAAGCGTCGAATAAATTCGTGGCCGACCCAACAATCGTCCCACACCAATCTTTACGGTGCCGCTCCGACCAATTGCACCGCATCGATTTCCTTCCAGCCGGTGACGGCGGCGAGGTTCAGCGTGATCTTCACTTTCGCCACGAGATAATCCGTCTTCGGCACGCGCACGGCAAACCACACGATCTCGCGCGTCGCCGACGCGACGTACGGATCGACGCCTTCCCACCACACATGTGTCGCGCCGGCAGAATCAATGGTTTCGATCTTCGAGATCGCACCCACCGTGTCGTTCTGGCGAACGCGGACCTCGGTCGCGTGAACGGGTTTTGCAAAAACAACTTCCAGCCAATCAGTGCCCGTGTTCTTGCCCGCCGGACACCACGCATCGGGACTGTTGCCCGCGACAGAAACATCAGGCGCGCCTGTGGCTTTCGCCGCAGAGTAAGTTCGCTTGTCGTACTGCGAGCCAGCCGTCGCGCTCACGGCCCATTGGCCCTTGGATTCACTCGTGACTTTCGCGTCGGTGAATTCGCGCGCGGGCACGACCACACCAATCGCAGCCAATGCTGGAGTCGTTGCAGTTGCCGGAGGAAGAGCGAACACGGGAGAAGGAGTCGAGACCACCGCTGGCTGAACCGGAGAAGTGGGTGCGACTGGAGTGAGCCTCGGCGCGACGATGGAAACGGCGACCGGTGCGGCGGGAATGGCTACCGGCGGAGTAGCCGGACTCGCCTTGTTCGTCGCATTGGCCTCGAGCGCTTTCTGCACCAAAGCTTTTTGCTCGGGGTTTGCTTCCATCACTGACTCCGGAGGCCAGCTCCATTTCGGCGGCGGTACGGAAGGAGTCGTGCCCTTGTGCATTGCGCTCATCACGCGCGTGAGCAGTTCCTCGCGTTCAATCGGCGGTTGCCCGTTGCCACTCTTGGGACTCGCCCGATTCAGACAAATCATCGCCGCGATCGGATTGCCCGCCCGCAACGCCACTTCGGCCCGCGCTGTGAGCGCGCGTGCATCGTCCGGCGTTTTTGTGAGCAGTACATCGAGAATCGAGGCCGCTTCTTCGGTGCGTCCGTCGAGCAAAGCATCTTGCGCGCGGTTGAGCGTCCGCTGCGAAACTCGGACCGCCGTTTCGGTGGTGGCCACGATTTCCAGCGGAGTATCGCGTGATACGACTTCGCCGGTCCAACCGCTGCCACCACGAATCGCGAGACGGGCGCGCACTACATATTTTCCGGGCGGAATCGACTGCATCGCTTGGGCCTTAAACCGCCAGAGCCCTCCGGCAACATGCGCTTTGTCCAGAGTCGCCGTCGGTGAATCCGGTTTACCCAACGCCTCCGCGCGCGCCACCGGCGCACCGCCACCAACCGGAGCAAGCTCGACCGCGATCGCCTCGCTCCACGAACCGCTGGCGGGCGCGAGTGTGATCGCTTCCTTCGCCCCTCGGGGCGCGCTGACGCGAACCGCAATGCGCAGCGGTTCGCCCTGCTCGACGGTGGCATCGGCCACTCCCCGCAATGAAAGGGAAATCCCGGGCGCAGGCGCTTCGGCCGCACGCGCACTGACCAGGCAGGCAAGGAGAAAAAACCAGAGCAGGTGGCGGAAGGATTTCATCGTTTCACAATTTATGACGGCGGCACCGCATCGTTGGGACAGATCTGTTCGAAACAATTGCCGGCTTCGGAGTCGCCGAAGCGCGGTTGTGGCTTGTGCCCGGGGGCATTCACGCCCGTACCGGTCTTGTCGCGGCAGATTTCCATGCCGATGCGTTCCGTCCCCGGCTCGATCAGGTAGTATTGTTTGTCACCCATGGCCGGTGCCTGCTTCGACTCATAGAACTTCGCGAAGTAATAACGCATCAGGCAATATTCCGCGCCTGAATGTTCACCGTGCTCTATCCCGACCACGCCGTTGAGGTGCATGAAGCAGTAGACGAGCAGAATCTCGATGTGGAAGTCAGCGTACGCTTGGGGCGTACTGAAGTTGATGTTGTAGGTGGATCCGTTCCGTTGAATATATTCCGCCCCTTCCTTCAGGTAACGCTCCTGCATCATCATATCCATGAATGCCCTGAATTTCAGGTATTCGGGGTAATCGCGCTGGGCCACATCCTCGCCTGCCTCGGTGCGCAGGTCGATCGGCTTGTCCACCGAGGTTCCGTAGTAGGGCCGGCCGAGCTTGTTCACCGGGTTGCGCGTCGAGGCATAGCCGACGATCATTTTGTAGTCGCCCTTGCCATGATGCTCGACGCCCACGCTGTGCAACAACTCGTGCGCAATCGCCCGGTCGTAAGCGAAGATCATGTCGGAGGCGGCGAGATTGAAGGGCTTGGCGAAAGCGCTGTCCTCGTTGCCCCGTCCGAGAATGCCGATGCCCTTCACCAAGCCCGGCCGGCCGGCGACTCCGGATTTGAGCATCACCGTCACCGCCCCATCGTCGCCGAGTTCGGACTTCGAGGCGAAGGTCTTGACCCACACGCCGTGCTGATCGACGACGTGGGCGCCGCGCCGACGATTGCCATTCATCAGGCGTTTCTCCTCGGACATCTCCGCCGGACGCAGCTTTGAGTGGACGCTCAGCTGCGAAACGCTCGCGAACAAATCGATACCGGGCTCGGCGTCCGCTCCGATTAAATTCAACACAAAGAAATCCTTTGCCTCCGGATCGCCCTCGAGGTGGGCACCATCCATCACCCAGCCGCGATATTCCTCGTAGAGCGAAAAACCATCGCCGTTGTTGGGCTGGCCTTCGACCTTGTCGTCGTCGAGATCATCGGCACCGCTCTTGTACTGGTCCTTCCAGCCATCGGCGATGTGGGAGTCGGGCGAACGTTTCGGCACGCGCAAGCCATACTCCGATTTGCCCTTGAGCTTGCCGATGATCCGCCGCCCGTCGGTCAGGACCGCCGTCACTTGCAGCGTGGACCAGCCACCCCAATCGTAGGGCACGACTTTCACGGTGTCGCTGAATCCCTGTTCGACCGCCCGCTCCAGCTTTTGGTTGCTGTTGCTCAGCCGGAAATAATTGCCGGTGGCGTCGAGCTCGAGATCCAGTCGGTTGTCCTTGGCTTCAAGCGGCCAGTTCATCGCCACCCCGGGCTCACGGGAAGTATTGGCCAACTCCCAGATGAATTGCTCAACCTTCGTCTTGGGCGTCGTGCCTTTGATCGTCTCCAAGCGCGCTTTGACTTCAAGAAAAGCTCCGGCCGACGCATCCGGGGTGGTTTCCGGCCGCCACTTCGCGTAGTCAGTCGGTTCCTCGATCACGAGCCGCAGCTCTTCGAATGAAGTCGGTTCGAGATAGATCGTGTAATCCCATTCAAACGGCACACTGGCGGCATTGGAGGCATCGCCACCCTCGATCTTCTGCTCGCTGGCAAATAGCACCATGCGTTTTTCCGGATAAGGCAGCGTCTCCGTTCCGTTCAAACCGTAGGCGTAGACCTCCCTGCGTTCGGTGAATTTTTTATCCTTCAGCGTGATGATCTCCGTGAACTCTGTTTTCCGTTTGGGCGTCTCGACATGGAATGACCAGCCGCGCTCGCGGTGAAACTCCAGCTTGGCCTTCAATTTATCGCCGCTTTCAAGCGGGCCACTGGTGTTAAAAAAGGTTTCTACGATCGCGCCGCCCTTCTTCAAGCCCTCCCCAACGCTACGAAAGGAGGCATCCAGATTTGAGCTCACGACGCGCCCGGACCACACGGAGGGCTCATCTTCATACTCGTCGAGCACGAAATCCACCGAGAACACCGCCTGAAAGGTAACGGAGTTTTTCCAAGGGTTATTCGATTCCCACCCCTTCCCACTCCGCTCATCAAGCGTTTTGGCCGAAGCCACCAGTGATCCGCGCCAAGCCTTCACGTCGTGAAACCGCGCCGGTCCATCTTCGCCCTGCTTGAGAAGCTTCGGCAACGGAGTCAGGTCATCACCGGCCGCCTGGAGCGCCCCACTCATTCCGACCAAAATGACGCACCCCAGTACAACACGGGGCACATGAAGCCGCTGTTGACACGCCCACGCGATCGCCAAACGAAAAACGCCAATGAACGGAGAGTTCAGATAAACCAGTTTCATAATAGAAGCTAGGTCAGGACTACGGGGTACGGTTGGGGTGTCGAATTGATTTCGGTTTCAGTCTCTACTGCTTGTTACGCGAAATCCGTTCAACGTCCTTCAGCTCCGAGCAGTTGCACCGCGTCGATCTCGTTCCACCCGGCGACCGCTTTTTCATCGAGCACGATTTTAACCCGCACCACCGGCGCGACCGTTGCCGGAAAATTCACGGTCAATTCCCCTACCTCGTTCTTGGCGTAGGCCGTCGCGTCGGGACCGCGCCAGATCGGAGTGGCGACACCCGCCGCATCGATCACCTCTATCCGAGTGATGGCCCCGGGATTGAAACTCTGCACCACGCGCACACCGGTGGCCCGCACCGGTCGCGCAAAAGTCAGTTCAATCCATTCCTCACCCTGATCGGCGGCCTTGGCCGCCCACGCCCGTCCGTTGTCGCCATGCTGCGCCACATTCGGTGCGCCGGTCGCCTGCATCGCACCGTAATTCGTGGCCCGATATTCGGAACTCGCGCGCGCGGAAATCGCCCATTGCGGCGACGACGATGAAGCGTCCGTCGGACCCGCGGCCACCTTCGGGCCGACCGTGGAAACCGGAGACGCCGCTGGCGCGGTGAAGGTGGCGGAAGGCTTTGTCGTTTTTGGTGCAGGCGCTGTCTTGGGTGCGGGATTCTCCGCCACCAACCGGTCGAACAGCGCCTGATGGCGCAACATCATCCCCGGATCAGCATGGACATCCGGATAGACTTTCATTTGGGCGGCAATCGCGCGCCCACTAAAAATAATCGCCCCGGGTAAATCCGCCGCCTTCTCCGCCGCCACGCTGCGCAGCAACAGCGCGCTGACATCATCCGGATACTGGCGAAGAAACGCATCGAGGCTCGCGATCGCTGCGGCCGTATCGCCGCGATTGAGCACCGCCGCCGCAGCCGTCACTGCCACCGGAGTGGCCGGGAGCGGATCAAGCGGACTGTTTTCGTCAACCGCAGCACCCCACGCCCGGCCCTGACCAAGAATCAGCGCGAGAAGAACCAGCAAACGAAGAGTGCTCATGGGGTTCATTTTTTCTTGGGGGGAATGGCGTCGTTGACGCAGATCTGCGCGCGACAATTGCCTCGCCCGACAGCGGCCGGACCATAGCGCGATTGCGGCGAGCGTTGCGCTTCGTTAATGCCAGTACCCTCGGCACTCGTGCAGAGGTACGCGCCGATGGGCTCAGAGCTGGGTGTGATCTTGTAGTAGGTCTTTTCATCGCCGCGTTTCTGGAAGAGGACGGAAAAATAGTAGCGCATCACACACCCCACATCGCCGGAACTTTGGCCCTGCCAAGCACCGAGAATGAGCGACTGGTCTGACTCGGAGACTTTGCTGTTAATCAAGATCTCGACCATTTGATCTGCCGTATAGTCGAACTTGTATCCTTTTCGTGCGGCTCTGCCGGCTGTCACCGTGGCTCTTATATCTTGTCCATAATAATCCCGAACAGATTGCCGTAACTTCTCTGCGGCCGCGGCGAATTGTTGGGCATAGTTCGCGCCCGTTTGCTCCTCCAGCACCTTCACCGGATCATTTATAGAGGCAATCGTCTCCCAGAAACCCGGCTCGGCTCCCGGAAACCGCGGATCATCCGCGAAGCGAAAACTGAGTGGGATCGTACGGTCCCCTTCTCCGTGGTGCTCGACTCCGACCGCGTGCAACAATTCATGCGCGACCATCGACTCATGGAAACCGGCAATGGACTTCACCGTCGGCGGCGCGAGGTTTCCCTCGGGCGGAGTGCGCGGGCCGACGCGGATCTGCTTCACGTATTTCGGACGACCGGGCATGGTGTTGGCAGCGGCGTTGATCATGTCGGTCTGACCGCCACGCAGCGAAGGATCGGTGCGGAGCACGATGCCGTGTTGCTCGACCTTGGTGGGGCCGTTCCGACGATTGCCATTCATCAATCGGGTGCGCGGGTTCATCTCCGTGCTCTTGAGCCGGTGTACCTTCAGATCGGTGATCGACTCGAACCGCGTCACGCCGTTGAGAATCTCCGGCTCCCCGAGATTTTGCACGAACAGTTCCTTGAGTTTTGGATCGCCTTCCACATGCCGGCCGTCGACGACCCAGCCGCGATATTCCTCATAGAGCGTGAAACCGTCGCCATTATTTCCATCCCCTTCGGGCGTCTTTTCACTGTCATCACGATCCTCGCGCAAACCGGGTGCCTTGGCCTTGAGCCACACCTCGGGAACCCAGCCACGTCCTTTGACGTAGGGCAACTCGACCGCGGCCACCATCCCATCCGGATGCGCATCGAATTCGCCCACGATCTGCCGCCCGTCGCGTAGGCGCGCAAAAACTTTCAGCACCGTCTTCCCGCCAAAATCAAACGAATCAATCCGGGCGATGCCACCCTGCTCCTCCACTCCGTTCACCTGCACGGGAATCAACTGCTCATACGCCAAGATCCGTCCTTCCGCATCGGTAGAAGCAACCGCTCCCAAACCATCGGGCACGGCCAGACGCAGATCAGAGTCTTCGTCGCGCGCGTTTAGCGGCCAGTTAAGGCAGACTCCCGGTTCGGTCGAGGTGTTGGTCAGGTCGAAACTCAGTTCATTGATTGCGGGAGGTGTTTTCTTTTTGGGATCTTTCGAGCGCAACACCGCGATCACTTGTAAGCCCGGCCCGCCGGCGCGTTTCGGAGCGTCGATGTTTCCTTCCGGACGCCACGCGGCATACTTTTCAATGTAGAGCTTGAGCTCCACGTCCTGATAGACCGGCCAAAAATTTGCGTAGCCGGTGCGCGTCCACGCATCGGCCGTGGCACTGCCGGGCTCGCTGAATTGCGCCTGCGCCCCCAGCGGGCCGAGGCTTTCGGGTGCCGTCCCTTTAATCCACGCATGCTCAAAACTTTTGAATTCAATCGTGTCAGTACCCGATCCCGTCTTGTCCCAGTCGCGCCACGACCACGTCGTCGTCTCCGTGCCGGGCGAGACCGGTTCCTTCAGCGTCATGAACGACCATTCCCCGGTCTTGAGGTTGAGCATCAGCCCAGGCTGGGTCCGAAGACTGAATTTGCCCCCGAAACCACCCTGCCCGTTATTGATCCGGACCGTCTTGCCAAAATTGGCGGTATCCCGCTCGGAGCGCGAACTGCCGGCCGTGCCATTCGCGTCCACTACCTTCCAAAATAATTGGGTGGCACCGACGAGCGTATCCTCAGCGAGTTCGAGTTCCATGGACACCTGCGTCCAGCTCGAGTAGTTCAGATCCTTCGTAAAACCATCCCCCGAGCGCTGATGACCGCCATTCATGAGTACCCGCGACTCACCACGGAATTTGCTAATGCCCGACCACGCCGTCCATGACTTCGGCCCTGTGTCCTCCAGTGGTGCCAGCGGCTTCGACGCCGGACGCAACGGGGCCAACTCCTCCTCGGCCCCGACGACCCGTAACGTCATAGCCCCATTCAGCGCCAGCAAAAGAAACGCCAAGGTTCCAATCCGTCTCAGCCGAAACGTTGCATTCAAGAGCTGAGCGTCGAGATACCGGAGCCAGACCATCCAATGAATACAATTCTCCATCATATAATCACACATACCAGCTCTGAAGATCGGGCTCTCAGCGCTCAACCCTTGACTCTCAACTGCATCGCTCCGTCTCAGGTCGATCCGACCCGGCAGACCGAGCTCTTTCATGAGATTAAAGGACATAGGGAAGACCTGAAGCAAACCGTGGCTCCGGTGGCAGGCGATCCAAAAACGTGCGCCTCACACTAGCCTCTCGCCTAACTCACTCGCGCTTCTATTTCCCCGCTTCACACCACTTGACCGCGCGGGCTATTTTGCGAACATCCCTTTTCCCTACCATGCTGATTCTTCGCGGTTCCCCCGCCCTCTCCACTTTCCGCCTCGCCAAACTCCTCTCGGACCTGACCGCCGCCGGGATTCCCGCCGTCGCCGTCAGCGCTGAATTTGTCCACATCGTGGAGACTGCACTGGAGCTGGCTGCCGATCATCAAGCCATCCTCGAAAAACTTCTCACTTACGGCCCGAGCCGCGCCGCCACCACCGTCACCGGCCTCGTCCAAATCGTCGCCCCCCGCCCCGGCACCATTTCACCGTGGTCCTCCAAAGCCACCGACATCGCCCACATCTGCGGCCTCACTTCCGTCAAACGCATCGAACGCGTCATCGCTTACACCATCGACTTCGGCCCGGATTTTTCTGGCTCTCAACTCTCAGCTCTCAGCTCTCAACTAGTTCCCCTCCTCCACGATCGAATGACCCAAAAGGTTTTCGCCAATCTGAACGAACTCTCGATCCTCTTTTCCCACGCCGCTCCCCGCCCCATGACCAGCGTGCCCGTCCTCGCTGAAGGCCGCGCCGCCCTCGTCGCCGCTAACAAATCGCTCGGTCTCGCGCTCGCCGAGGACGAAATCGATTACCTTGTCATCGCCTTCACCACTCTCGGCCGCGATCCGAACGACATCGAACTCATGATGTTCGCGCAGGCCAACTCCGAGCACTGCCGCCACAAGATTTTCAACGCCACCTGGGAAATCGACGGTTCCGCCAAGGACAAGTCGCTGTTCCAGATGATCAAGAATACCTACACGCTCCACAGCGACGGCATCCTCTCCGCCTACAAGGACAACGCCGCCGTCCTCGCCGGCACGCGTGGTGGCCGTTTCTACGTCGACCCAAAGACCAACGAGTACGCCGCCCACGACGAGGAGATCCACATTCTCGTTAAGGTCGAGACGCACAATCACCCCACCGCCATTTCCCCCTTCCCCGGTGCCGCCACCGGTTCCGGTGGCGAAATCCGCGACGAAGGCGCCACCGGCCGCGGCTCCAAACCCAAAGCCGGCCTCACCGGCTTCACCGTTTCCAATCTGAAAATCCCCGGCGCCATCCAGCCATGGGAAAAAGAAAACGGCAAACCCGGCCGCATCGTATCCGCGCTCGACATCATGGTCGAAGGCCCGCTCGGCGCCGCCGCCTTCAACAACGAATTCGGCCGCCCCTCGATCAACGGATACTTCCGCACCTACGAACAGGAAGTCCCCTCCGCCGTAGGGCCGTCGCTCACCGACGCGCTGCCTTCAGGCTCTCAACCCTCAGCTCTCAACTCTCAACCTTCGGTCGCGTCCCCCACCGAACTCCGCGGCTACCACAAACCCATCATGCTCGCCGGCGGTCTCGGCAACATCAAGGCCGACCACATCAAGAAAGGCGCGATCAACCCCGGCGACCAACTCATCGTCCTCGGCGGACCGGCCATGCTCATCGGTCTCGGCGGCGGCGCAGCCAGCTCGATGGCCAGCGGCTCCGGCAACGAAGATCTCGATTTCGCCAGCGTCCAGCGCGACAACGCCGAGATGGAACGCCGCTGTCAGGAAGTCATCGACCGCTGCTGGGCCCTCGGCGACGAGAACCCCATCTCCTTCATCCACGACGTCGGTGCCGGCGGTATTTCCAACGCGCTTCCCGAACTCGTCAACGACGGTGGTCGCGGCGGCCGCTTCCAACTCCGCGCCGTGCCTAACGACGAGCCCGGCATGTCCCCGCTCGAGATCTGGTGCAACGAATCGCAGGAACGCTACGTCATGGCCGTGCCCGCCGCGCGCCTCGACGTCTTCAAAAAACTTTGCGAACGCGAACGCTGCCCCTTCGCCGTCGTCGGCGAAGCCACCGAGAAAAAACAACTCGTCCTCGAAGATTCCCATTTCAAGAACACGCCCATCGATCTTCCCCTCGAAGTCCTCCTCGGCAAACCGCCCAGAATGTCGCGGAAAGACACCACGCTGAGCCGCCCACTCCGTTCACTGCAACTCGGCAACCTCACACTGCAAGACGCCGTCCGCCGCGTCTTGTCTCACCCCACCGTCGCCGACAAAACTTTCCTCATCTCCATTGGTGATCGCACGCTCGGCGGACTCATCTGCCGCGATCAAATGGTCGGCCCATGGCAAGTCCCCGTCGCCGATTGCGCCGTCACCGCAGCCAGCTTCGATGTGTACACCGGAGAAGCCATGTCGATGGGTGAGCGCACGCCCGTCGCCGTCAACGACGCCGCTGCCTCCGCCCGCCTCGCCGTCGGCGAAGCGCTCACCAATCTCGCCGCCGCGCAAATCGGTGACATCGGCAAAGTGAATCTCTCCGCCAATTGGATGGCCGCCCCCGCGATCCCCGGCGACGGCGCCGATCTCTACGCCGCGGTACAAGCCGTCGGCATGGAACTCTGCCCCGCGCTCGGCATCACGATTCCCGTCGGCAAAGATTCCATGAGCATGAGCACCGCGTGGAAAGATGGCGAAAAAAACAAACGCATCACCGCCCCCGTCTCGCTCATCATCTCCGCCTTCGCCCCCGTCACCGACATCCGCCTGAGCCTGACGCCACAGCTGCAATATGACGCCGCTGCTCCGTCAGCAGTCCAGAGCTCAGAGTCCAGAGTCCAGAGCCAAGCCCGTTCCTCCGATGTAGGGCCGTCGCTCGCCGACGCGCCGTCTTCCGACGCTCAACGCTCAACACTCAACTCTCAACCAGCGAACCGTGTCGGAGACACGGTTCTGCTCCTCATCGATCTCGGCCGCGGCCAAAATCGCTTAGGCGGCTCCATTCTCGCGCAAGTCGTCTCTCAAACCGGCGAAGACTGCCCCGATGTCGACAAACCCGCCGACCTCAAAAATTTCTGGAACGTCATCCAACTCCTCGGCCGCGAAAAGAAACTTCTCGCCTACCACGACCGTTCAGACGGCGGCCTGCTCACCACCATCGTCGAGATGGCTTTCGCCGGCCACGTCGGTGTCGACCTCGAAATTCCCGCTGGTCACAACGCCTTCTCCGCCCTCTTCAGCGAGGAACTCGGTGCCGTCATCCAGGTGCGCGAATCCGATCTCGACGAGGTTTACCTCACGCTCCGCCAGCACGGTTTCAAAGCCTGCACCACCCGCATCGGCACGCTCAACCCACACTATGCTCTCCGCGTGAAACGCGCCGGCCAGGAAATACTCAACGAAAACCTCAGCACGCTCCGTGCGTTGTGGTCCGACGTCACCCGCCGCATCGCCGCGATGCGCGACACCCCCGCCTGCGCCGAATCCGAATACCAACTCAAGCTCGACCGCAGCGATCCCGGCATCACGCCACTAATCACGTTCGATCTGAACCATAGTTACACAGAGGGACTGAAGAGCCCCACAGAGAGCACAGAGTCCAAGGCATCGGGCCTTACCTCCTCCCCCTCTGTGAAATCCTCTGTGGTCTCTGCGACAAAGGATCGTTTGGGTCGTCCTTCCGTCGCGATTCTCCGCGAGCAGGGCGTGAACGGCGAAGTCGAAATGGCCGCCGCCTTCACCCGAGCCGGTTTCAGGGCTATCGATGTTCACATGACCGACATCATCAGCGGCCGCGTCTCGCTCAAAGATTTCCGCGGACTCGCCGCGTGCGGTGGCTTCAGCTACGGCGACGTGCTCGGTGCCGGCGAAGGCTGGGCCAAGAGCATACTCTTCAACGACCGAGCCCGCACCGAATTCGAACGCTTCTTCGCCCGCGAAGACACCTTTGCCCTC
>Ga0105046_10001033_pt1 | contig 41728 bp, 30 predicted proteins | sample MAT03_FD_78385 | JGI IMG/M metagenome (GOLD analysis project Ga0105046, IMG submission 78385) | Freshwater microbial communities from Lake Fryxell liftoff mats and glacier meltwater in Antarctica - MAT-03 (megahit assembly) | ecosystem: Environmental > Aquatic > Freshwater > Ice > Liftoff... | reverse complement strand
TGAAGAAATCATGATTAACTGGCTGGCGACATCTAGAACTCAATCCCAAAATGATTCACGTAAACTTTATTACCTCTCCCTGGAATACTTACCAGGCCGCATTTTATCCAACAATATCTCTAATCTTTCCGCACAAGCAATTGTCGAAAGAGTCTTTCAAAAGATGAATCGCAGCTACAAAGATATTTTATGCCGTGAATCTGATCCCGCTCTTGGTAATGGAGGTTTAGGTAGATTAGCCTCATGTTTTCTTGATTCCTTGGCAACCCAAGACCTGCCAGCTCTGGCCTATGGTTTGCGCTACCAATATGGGATTTTTGAACAACAGCTTTGGGATGGAGTGCAAGTTGAAGCCCCAGATTGTTGGCTGCTCAATGAAAATCCCTGGGAATTTCGGCGGGATTTACGCCGGGTAATTGTTAAATATTGCGGCAGAACAACCGGTACCACAAATATTCACGGAGATGAAGTATTAAAGTTAGATGATTCAGAAGAAGTTTTTGCGCTACCCTATGATATCCCGATTATAGGCTATGCAAAAACTAAAGATTATTCAGTAGTTACTTTGCGTTTGTGGAGTACAAAGGAATCACCTCGGAATTTCCAACTTCAGAGATATAATGCTGGAAGTCTCGGTCAGGCAGCTGAAAATACGACTTTAACAGATGTGCTATACCCTAATGACAACCATGAGACGGGCAAAAGAATTCGCTTAAAGCAAGAATTTCTGCTAGTTTCCGCATCTTTGCAAGATATTATTCGGCACTATTTATCAAACCACGACAGCTTTAAGCTTTTTGCAGATAAAGTGCGTATTCAAATCAATGATACTCATCCTTCGTTGGTGATTGCAGAATTGATTCGAATTTTGACTAGTAAATACGACATTCCATGGAAAATGGCAGTTGAAATTACTCAAGTCGTCACAGGTTATACCAATCATACGATCTTAAGTGAAGCGCTTGAAGAATGGGATCAGAAGCTTTTCACCTATTTACTTCCTAGACAGTTTCAAGTCATTGAAAGATTGAATCAAGATTTTTGCAATTCGATACGCGCCAAGTTTCCAAATGATGAGGAAAAAATTCAACGTCTTTCAATCTTGGAAAATGGCAAAGTCCGCATGGCTAATCTAGCTATTCTCGGGAGTCACTCCGTTAACGGCGTGGCGGCTTTACATACGGAAATTCTAAAAAAATCTGTGTTTAAGGACTTTTATGAACTTTTTTCTGAAAAATTTGTGAATGTCACAAATGGAGTGACTCAAAGACGTTGGCTGTTAGGATGTAATCCTGAACTTGCTAGATTTATTACCAAACGTATTGGAGATGGATGGATAACAGATTTTACGCAAATCAAAAAATTAGCGGAGTTTGCCTCAGAAAATGATTCTCAAGAAGAGTTTTTATCGATTAAACGGAAAAATAAGCAAAATTTAATCGAGTACATCAAAAATGAAAATAAGCTACACACAGCAGATGGCGGCACAGTTTTGATGGCCCCCATTATTGATCAGCATTCGCTATTCGATGTGCAAATCAAGCGAATCCATGAATATAAAAGACAGTTAATGAATGTACTGCACTTAATTATGGTCTATCAAGACATTTTGGAAAACCCACACGCAAACAGGGTTAAGCGCACAGCTATTTTTGCCGGCAAAGCCGCTGCGGGATATGAGACAGCAAAAGATATTATCCATTTAATTTTCTGTGTAGCGAGAAAAGTCAATAAAGACACGCGGGTGGGGAATCTGCTAAAGATTATTTATGTAGAAAATTACAATGTCTCAAAAGCTGAGATGTTGATCCCCGCTGCTGATATTTCAGAACAGATCTCTACCGCTGGAACTGAAGCCTCGGGGACAGGGAATATGAAAATGGCGATTAACGGTGCACTAACTGTTGGAACTGAGGATGGTGCCAATATTGAGATGCGCCAGGAAATAGGAGACGCTTGGTGGCCTTTCTCGTTTGGATGTTCAACAGAAGAAATTCAAAAAATGAAAAGGGAAGATTCTTATCATTCAGCGGATATATACCAACAAAACCTTCAGATTCGGAAAGCTGTTGACTCTTTAAGAGATCATACCTTTGCAGTTAACGATCAAGAGCATCAAGCTTTTGTGGACTTATATCACAAGCTCATTGAAACGCATTATGGAGGCCCAGCAGATCGTTATTTTTCTTTGAAAGACCTAGAAAGCTATTACAATGTGCAAAAAAAAGCTGAAACTTTATTTTCTGAACCCTTGCGTTGGGCCGAATACGCTCTACATAATATCGCAGGTATGGGAAAGTTTTCAGCAGATTATTCGATCAAGAATTATTGTGAGAAAATTTGGGGATTGGAGCCTTGCGCCCTTGACCCAGAAATTTTAGAGCATGTGCGGGATGAATTTAGTAAACAAGACCAATGCCGTATTTATTGATAAATGCATTTTACAAAAATGCATTTTATCATGCATGCCTATCATGCCGCTTGCGATCTTTTTTTTCGTTAAGACCTTTTTTTTAACGACTGAACGCATGTCAGAATATGCATGATATAGATGCAGATAAGTGAAGGATTCTTGTGAGGGATCGCTGATTAAAAATTCGCTTGAGATGGCTCTGGAGCTGTTTGAAGTTCAAGGGCTTGATTAGCTGTGACTAATGCCGAAGTGGTAGGAGTCGCAAGTTTAATGCCTGTGAATCCTTGGAATGCCATGGCCATTAATCCAGAAACAATAAAGGTTATTCCCATGCCCCGTAAACCTGGCACAACATCGGAAACTGCTAGTTTTTCTCGTATAGCCGCGACTAAAGCAATCGCTAGCCACCATCCTAATCCAGAAGCAAACACATAAATGAGATTAGGAAAAAAAGGGTAATTGCGTGTAACAGCAAAAAGGCATGCTCCCAAAATCGCACAATTAACGGCAATTAAAGGCAGATAAAGCCCTAAAGAACTATATAGAGCCGGTGAAAATTTTTCGATAATGATCTCAAGCATCTGCGTAAAGCCGGCTATAATAGAAATGAAAAGGAGAAATTGCAAAAAGTTAAGATTGATGTTTGCTGCATCGATGCCAAAAAAGCTTAACCAGGAGAGCGCTCCAGCTCCAGTAACGAATTTAAAGACACACCAGTTCAAAATCCCTGAAATGGTGAGAACTAGAACAACAGCTACCCCTAAGCCATTTGCTGTTTTTAGTTTGTTGGAGCATGCTAAATAAGTACACATCCCCAAAAAGTTTGCGAGTAGGAAGTTTTCAATAAACACAGATTGGATCAAAAGTCCAAAGAGATTTAAGAATGAATAATCGCCCATTAACATAATGTTAACTCCAAACTACTTTTTGTTGATCAAATTGAATAACCAAATCATCCCCCCGATGATAAAAAAAGCGGCGGGAGGGCTGACCATCAATGCAAAATTTTCATAGCCATTAGGATTTTCTGGCGAGGCATACCAGCTAAGAGGGACGACTTGGTAGTTAAACAATTGCCCAAATCCAAAAAGCTCACGAATGGCTCCCACGATGCAAATGACGAGCATGTATCCCAAGCCAGCTCCTAAACCATCCATAAAAGCCGGCAGAGGAGTGACGTTTTTTGCCATCCCTTCAGTACGTCCCATCACCACACAATTAGTAATAATCAAGCCTACGAATACGCTTAATACTTTTGAGAGGCTATAGAAATACGCTTGCAGAAATTGGTCAATGATGGTGACAAAAACCGAAATAATAGCCAATTGCGTAATCATGCGCACGCTATCAGGGGTAATTTTTCGCAACGCCGATACAAGTAACGAAGAAAAAGCTGTTACAAAGGATACCGAAAGCCCCATTGTTACAGCAACTGAGAGTCTATTAGTCACTCCTAAAGCTGAGCAAATTCCTAATACGGCTACAAGAATTTGGTTACTATTCCACAGCTGATCTGTCAAATAAGAAAGGGCTGGAGGATTTTTTTGGGCCATACCTTAACTCTCTTTTTGATTATCTGATTTATTTTCAGCATTTAAGGAAATAAAGAAAGGGCGATAAGCTGAGAGCACTTCACGATAGGCGTCGGTCACGCCGTTACCGGTCAAAGTTGCCCCGGCCATGCCATCAACAGCACTTTTGGCTTTTGGAATATCACCTAGCACTTCAGAAACTTTTCCTTTAACGACTAAAATCCCTAAGCCGCTGGTTTTAAAATCAGTTTTTCCATTAGGACTTGCTTGAAAAATGTGTTTTCCAGGGAAAAGATTTTGCCACGAGGCTTCAGCAATATTCGCACCCAAGCCTGGGGTTTCCTTTTGGTCATACCAAGAAATTCCGATGACTGTATTTGTATTAGGTTCAATAGCGATATATCCGTAGATTGCATCCCAAAGCCCATATCCATTTACAGGAATGACATAGCCGATTGGTTTGGCATTTTTTTCATCTGTTTCGTTAGGGAGAATTTCATAAAGCAGTCGATAGGGAAGCTTGTAGTAGCCGTTTTTCTTGTTTTGGGCGACATATTCTTCTTCATTGATGCCTGCTTCCTTAAACGAAAAGATTTTTCCTTTGTCGTCCACTAAAAAAGCTTTTAAACGTTTCTTATAAATTTCTAAAACTTGTTCATTCGAAGGGATGTCGTTAACGTTTCCAGGCACAAGTTTTCCATTTTCAACCTTGGCTGGACCGTATTTTCCATCCTTGTCTTGAATAAGAAAGTAGCCTTCATGGCTTAATATCTTGGCTGCAATCATCATTTGCTTACTGCGATCAATCTCCTGGGCAATTTCTTTAGGCTTTGCTAAGGCGCTGGCCAGCGTAGATAGAATTAATGCGCAAATAAAGCTCAAAATCACAATGAAAGTGATTACTTTAGCATTACTAGGTCCGCGATTAGGCAATGGATGGGACACGGCTCATCCTCCTTTTTCTATATATTCTAGCAGCGTAATAATCAAACAGCGGAGCAAATACATTTCCCATTAAAATGGCTAACATCACCCCTTCGGGATAGGCTGGGTTAATGACGCGTATAATAACTGTCACTAAGCCGCAAAATAATCCATAGACCCATTTTGACGATGGCATGCTTGGAGAAGATACCGGGTCCGTAGCCATAAAGACTAGCCCAAAAGCAGCGCCTCCGAGCAAAAGATGCTTATATGCAGGAAAGCCAAATACGGCGGGATTCCAGGCTCCTTGGGCTCCAGAAAGCAAATTGGAACCAAGTTCAAAAAATAAAGCAGTTAGATAGATACCAAGAGCCATGCCGACCATCGTGCGCCATGCTCCTACACCGGTATAGATGAGTAAAATAGCTCCTAAAAGACAGGCAAGAGTAGAGGTTTCTCCCATACATCCTAATTTATTGCCTAAGAAAAATCCCCAATCATCATTAGGGGAACCGATCCCATAATTAAGCGCAGAGAATTGGTAGGCGTCTTCATAGTAACCTGGAGATAAACCCAAGCCGCCTTCAACGATGGGCGTGGTGACAAAACTACGCATTTGTTCTTGGCTTAATTCACCCAGGACTGCCTCTTGATGAGGTCCGTGAGCGGTCCAGTCGGTAAACTTCTCTTGCAGTGTTGAGTAGGTGCCAACATCTTTGCCTAAGTTATTAGTGGCAATTGCATCTATATGAATGCGCTTAATTTCTGGAGTGACATTGAATTTAGCTAGGGGTGTTGCTTGTGTGTATCCATCAAGAGAGGTGGTTTTAGCATCTTGATTCATGGTGATTAAGCTTTCTCTGACTTTAGTGGCGTCAGTACCCACCCAAACATTTCCTGACATGCGTCCCGGGTAGGTAAAGAATAAAAAGGCGCGACAAGCTAAGGCGGGGTTGACGATGTTCATACCCGAACCGCCAAAGACTTCTTTCGCGAAAATGATGCCCACCGATACACCTACAGCTGTCATCCAGTAAGGCAAGGTTGGAGGCAGGATTAAAGTATAGAGGATTCCAGTAACCAGAAATCCTTCGGAAATTTCATGTTGGCGTACGCATGCAAAAATTCCTTCCCAAAGACCACCCACAGTGTAGGCGATAATTGCTTGGGGAATCAGGGCGTACAAACCTTCTTTAATAATCGATAAATAACGATTATCTTTCAAAGCGAAATCAAAATATCCTTTGAGTGTAGAGCTGCTGGCAATGAATTCATCCATCAATTGATAGTTACCGCTGGAATAAACAAAGGACTGTAATCCAGTATTCCAGATTGCCATTAAGATGCAAGGAATTAGAGCGATCACAACGATCAACATCCAGCGTTTTACATCAATTGCATCTCGAATGTGAGGCCCAGCTTTTGTATTCAGCGGCACTTCATACAAAAAAGTATCCCCAGCTGCAATCAAGGGGCGCAGCGGGTGTAAAGGTTTTCCCTTTTCAGCAAGGGATAGTTGGTAATCTAAGAATTTACGTAGCATAAAATTGACTTCCGACTTGTATACTGGACTATTTACTGCTAGCGTACTGAATTTTTTCCAAAAGTCAAATTAAAAAAGCACGAATGTGTTTAAGGTAGTTTTTTTTTCCCCATGTCCATAGAATTCCCTATGAATCATCGATCTAAAATCAAAGATTATCAATGTATATCCGTTCAAAAAAAATAATTTTAGTTACATTCTTCAGTCTTCTTCTTTGCTGCTTAACTTTGATTTTTTTTAGAGATGCAATTTTTGCCGCCGGTGCCAAATGGACGTGTGCATATCTATCGCGAACTTGTTTAAATGGGAATTTCGCATACGAAAAAGTTGAACTAGGAGAAGGGTATCTGGTTTTTTCGAACATTCGCGTGGATGACCTCCATTCACAGCAAGAGCGCTTAATTGCAAAGCAGCTAAAACTTAAGTATGCGTTAGGATTTAATCACCTGGATCTCGAGGTGCATGTCGATGAGCCTCAGATTACGCTTTTTAAGAATTCAAAACCCTTCTCACAAGCTATGCTTGAAGAATTGCCTCGCCCCTACGTTAAGCTTAGAGGTCAATTAATTATCTCGAATGGCACCTTAGTGCTCATAGATGAACCTATCCCTCAAAAAGTTTTTTTTGAATTAGAGGGAAAGTACCGTAAACGCGTTCCTGTGTATCTAGCTATGAAAATGGGATTTTCTTCTTCTGCAGAAACTCAATTAGAAATTAATGGGGGTTCTTCTTTAAAAGACGAAATGCGTCAATTTAGTTTAAGATTGCACCAAGCCAGCTGTGTGGATTTAGCGAATTTAGGAAAATATCTATTCCCCTCAAGATTGGCATATGAAGTCTATAATGGGATCGCCGATGGTCATTTAACTCTATCTCTAATGAAAGGTCAAAATCCATATTTGCAAGGGGATGTGGGCGTAGAAAAACTTGCCTTTATACTACCGCAACTTCAGGTGGACGGAGAGTTTCCTTCGATACAATTGCTTTTTACCAAAAATGAGAGTGCACCATCGAAAAATTTAGTGGGTTTTTTCCTTAAATTATTAGCCAATTTAAAAGGCAGTATTGACTTTCAAGAGAAACCTCTAGTTTATTACAAGAATGCGCACAATCCGTTGGTTGTAACATGTAAGCAAGGCCTCATCGAGTTTTTTCCTAATTTTGAAACACAGATCAAATTTGCGGGTCAATGCTGCCATCAAGCGGGCATTTCCCCCTTCACTTTGCAAGGAATGGCTGAAGGTTTAAGTCAACATGCTCATTTAAAAAGTCATTTAGGGGGTCTTACGGGTGAAGCAGAAATAAACTGGAGATCTCCTTCGGATGTATCAGAAGTCTGCTTCAGCGGAAATGTTGGGGATTGTTTATTCCTTCTTCCAACTACGCTACAGAAAAAGCTTCGAGCCCATTTTAGCGAAGAACCTTTTACAGTTTCTTTTTCGCATCAACCCTTAGAAGAAATCCAAGGCACTTTAAAAATAGGTCAAAATACTATTGGTTTTGGATGTTTTCTTCCCAGTACGCAGCAGCAATCGCGTCGATCAAATTTTGTTGCCAATTACAAAGCTTTGGAGACCTTTTTTCCAAGCAAAACTTTTCACTCACCCCGTACATTTAATGTAGCTGGAATGAATTTTAAAGATTGTTGGTTTGAAGCTAAAGCCCTTAATCTTTCTGAAATCATTTCTCCTTTATTACTCTCTGGATTCTCGGCAGCTATTATTGGAGTTGGAGATTTTTATGGGTATTTCGACGACAACATCGTAGAGCTTGCCTACAACCCCTATGAAGTGAAACTAGAAAACGCAGATTTTGCGATACAAATCAAAGATGAAGCACGGAAAGATCACCATCCAGCCTTGCATTACTTCGAGCTAGCTGAAGGGCTTCACTGCGGAGTCTTGCCCATTCAACAAGGTTCCTATCTGCAAAAAAATGTAGGAGCTTTCTTTGAAGATATCCACACCCATGTTTTATTTGAAAATTCCTTAATAAAAATGAGGGATGTAGAGACTTTTTCTGAAGGAATTTTTTTTGGCGGAGAAATCGATGCGGCATTCGATCCACTTCAAAAAGGACTTTGGAGCCTTGACATTCACTCCAATTTAATTAATGGGAAAGTCTCGCAGCTGCAACAATTTTTAGGACGTTTTATCTCACCATCATGCTTTTTAAAAGTACCTCTTGAAGGTGAAGTTTCCTATCGCCAAGAGGGAGGATGCGTCAATTTTGCTTTTAAACCCGATACCTATGTGGTGGCAGCAAAAATTTGCGGATCAATTACTGAAGGCAAAATGTCGGGCAAAAGCGATCACTTACGAATGCAAGATTTTTCCTTAAATTTTGAGTGCGATACACAAAAAAAATCTCTTTCTCTTTCCGATATCGAGGGCCTTCTGATTGTTGGACCGCCTACTCAAATTGAGGAATATGATTTTATTGGGGATTACATCACTTTCACAGACTATACCCAGAATCAGGGAGCATTCGATCTCTGGATTAGTGATAAAAATCGAGATATGGTACGTGTGGTAGGGAGCACTCTTAATCAAGCAAATGGATTGATGCAAGTTGCTTTTGATCAAGAGCTAACCCATTTTGGCGATGTGCATCCACAAGAAATCAATCTAGTTTTAGAAGATTGGGCTCAAGTCGACACATTAAATTTTCAATGCGGCTTTAGTTTAAAATCTCTTTTACCCGACTTACAAAGAATTAAAGGATTGGATTTCTTCGCTCCATTAGGGGAATTGATCAAAGCTATCCAACCCATCAAAAAATATGCAGGAAATTTTCAAATGAGCATTAATTATGACAAACCCAATGCTCAGTACCATTGCATGGCTGTGGGTAAAGATTTAATTTTTGATGCACATCGTTTTGAAACATGTACTTTGAATGGACGGAAAAAGGGAAATGCTTTGATCATAGACCAGCTGCAGCTGGATCAAATCTCCCTTTCGGCAGACATTTTGTATAGTGACCCCAACTGGGATGTGAATTTTTTAGGATTTCGCATCGGAGAAACACTGTTAGCTGGGCTTGAAGGAATCTATAATCCAATAGGATCTTTTAGAGGAAAAATAAATCTCTTAGAAGTCGATCTAGAGCATCTAAATAAATGGAGTACTCTGAGGGAAGTTTTAAACACACAAGGCTTCAAGGGAAAACTCAATGCTGACGGAAATTTTCACGTACAGCGCTTAGAGGATTTGGGTAAATGGCGCCTCGAAGCTTTTTTGAATATGCACGCAAAAAATCTTAGTTTAAATAAAATTGAGTTCGACGATATCGAGAGAGTCTCCTGTCATTTGACTTCGGATAAAGGCGTCACTGTAAAGAACGTTCAACTGTCGATTAAGAATGCGAATTCACCGGCCGGCATCCAACTAGAGAAGTTGGATTATGATTTCATCCAGCATAGCTTAAATGTGCAAGATTTGGCTTTTTTTATCCCTGCCAAACGGCTAGGTTGGGTGGGAATAAACTTACATCGAATTTTTCCAGGGTGGATTTCTGTCCGCAATCAAGAACTCATTCAGAAGATGAAAAGCGAAGGTCATGTTAAAGGCAAATTAGATCTAGATTACTCGGCATCATCCACAAATCTTTATCTAGAGTTAGTGGACGACGCCTATGTATTTTTTGACACAGAAATGCATTTGAGAAATCTAAGCTTTGCTTCCGATCTTTTAGAATGGAAAATGCGCGGGCAAATATTAGATTATCAACGTCCTTTTTGGCTGCATGTGCATTCTTCGGCCCCTTATTTCAACAAGGGTGAAATTATTATTTCAGAGCTTACTCCAAAGCAGCATGTAGATAAGAAAGAAGGAATAAAGCTGCGCTGGCGCGAAACTCCTAAAGAAGGATTTCAGATAGATCAAATTGAAGGCATACTCCCAGGTTTGCGGGTTCATTTAGCGAGTATTTCAACCGCGAATCCCCAAGAAATTCAACTTTCAGGAAAAGTGCAAGCTGATTTAAATCAAATCGCTTTTCTTCTTCCAGACCTTCTGCAACATCAAGTTAAATCGAATGGGATCAATGGCGAATGCTCCTTAGCTGGGAATTGGTCATTTAATAAGGAATTGCGAAAGGGAAAGGGGCAGGGGCTGCATTTTGAAGGCAAGCTTCAAGGGGAAAAATGTGTTTTTAGAGATAGCTTAGTAGAAAATCTAAAAAGCGATGTACAATATGGTCCCGATAAAATCGTACTTTCAAATTTGCAAGTGCTTGATTCTTCAGGAAAAATGGAAATCCAAGTGCTGCGAATTGATAAAAAGAAGGATGATTATAAATTATCAATCCCATCAATCAAAGTTGATCAATTTCGCCCAAGTCTATTGAGGAATGCCCAAGGATTTTTAGAAGCTTCTGCAACCCCTTTTGTCATCAAGCAATTAGAAGTTCAAGGTTTGGAAGGAAGTCTGTTGCATCCATCTCAAATAACAGGTGAAGGGAAATTAACTTTCACCAATCCAAAGAAAAACATGCCTAATACGATTTTATCAACCCCAGGGGAGACCATTTCAAGGATTGGCTTAGATACGGCTTTGTTAACACCTGTTTCAGGAAGTGTTTACTATAAAATCCAAGAAGGCAAAATAGTTTTTACGCGGTTTAAGGATTTATACAGTTCAGGAAAACTATCAAAATTTAACCTTCCTAATACCTCATACCAATCGTACATAGACTTTGAGGGAAATTTGCATGTCCAATTACGGATGAAGCAATACAATCTACTTTTTAAATTAGCAGAATTATTCTCTTTGACCATTCGAGGCACATTGCAGCATCCTACCTACACCTTGCAAAAACAATCCCATGCCGGTAACTGAACTTATGCAGGAGGGGCGGCTTTATAAAACTCAGGCGGTAAACCGTAATTTTTCGTTTTGATTTTATAGACATAGTTTTTTCCAATCAGCTTGTTAAAGCATATCCGTATGCCGCTTGGATGTTCTCTCCAGCCAAGGAAAAATCTTTTAGTGAATCCAATGGAGATCACCAAAGGAAATAGAAACAAGCCTGAAACGCGACGCGCTGTTTCAATTGTTTTACGCCAGGCCAGTTGATTAAAAGTCACAATATCAGTTTCTTGTTCCTTAAAGTCTACCTCTGGACGAGTTAAATAATAAAATCTTCCGTGAGGGTGAAGTTTGAGAAAAGAAGAGTTCAAATTCAACGCATCTAAAACGAAGCAATTAATTTTATTTAAAGCTTCTTTGGCCACATTTGCGCCAATGTGAAGAGCGCCTGCTCCAGGGACAGAATCTTGAGAGCTAAAATAGTGCTGAATGGAGATACGTTTACTGATTGAGGCATTTGCGGGATCGTTTAGGAACTTAGAAACCATTTTAACATCTTTCTTGCTAAGTGCTGGAGAGTCAAACGTAATAGCTCCAATATCTCTATCCGGAAAGTTGAGATTGAGCTTTCCCTTTTCCTCTGTCATTCGATTGACAAAAATGTACTGAACAATGCTTCCGGCTAAGCTATGACCGACAAAATCAATTGGAGTATTATTCCTAAAAAGGATTTCATTTTCTTCTTCCATGCCTGCTTTTCTCCAGAGGTGTCCTGGAGGGCCAAAAGGATAAAGATCTGAAGCAACCGTAGGGAACGCATCATGCATGACAGGAATCGAGCAGGTGCTACGGTAGAGCAACATTTCGTTAAGTTTTTTTCCATTTTGATGTTTTTGCACCAAGTGAAAAGCATATTTAGCTCTGCCCGTGACAATTTTGCCATCGATATTGTACCAGCTAGCCCCAAAATTCTTATCTGCTAAATCAGGAGGAGCAGGGATAAGCATTCCCAAAGGCATGTGTTTTTTAACAAGAGCTTTAGCTAAAATTTCATGATAAGCCTTTGTTAAAGCCTCAGGCACAACTCGTTTATTGAGAGTTAAAATTGTTTGATAAAGCTGAAGGCGCTCTTTATCTTCAATCACTTTTGGATAGAAAAAGTATTTCCAGGAGATTGGAGGGTAGCCCATGATGACACCTTCAATCCGTTTACCTTGAAAGGCAAATTCTAAATCTGAAGTATCCACTAAGGTAGCTTTTGAAATTAAATTATGAAGTTCAGAAGGAAGTTGATCATAGGGGGTCTCTAAATGAGTAGCGATATTAAGGTGGAGTTTCGCTTTTAATTCTTCAGGAGTATTTGCACCCAAAGCAGCGGATAATTTTTTCTTTTCCTGCAACGGAATGCTTGAAATATCGATTTCATTTTTGCAAACGCCTTTCATTCTTTCCCATGTAAGATGCAGGTCGCCAGCATAATAATCTGAAACCCCCAAGGTCACTTTATTAACAGTTTTAGCCGTTAATGGTTTGCCTTGTCGATGCATTTTACGTAAGTTGATATCGTATTTTTGCAAGGTGCGATCAACTCTTTCTTTGCCCCATTCAGCCACGAAAGCTTGGTAAAAATAAACAATAGCCTGTCTATTTTCTAATTTTTTCTTTGATCGAAGAGATTGGAGACAAACATTTTGGACACGAGAAGTCATCGTTGTTTTATCGTAAACAATGCGATCGTTATTTTTGGGGGCTAAGCAAGCTGTTTTTCTAACATCCACTAAGTGAGAAGCGATTACATTGCGGTAGATTGAACGAATTTTTCCTGCAGTTAGTTTATTTCCCGATTTTTTAAGCTTTTCCAGCTCATTAATTAAGCCTGGTTGGATAGTAGGACTGGCGTTATTCTTAACAAGCTCGGTAAAAAAATCAACTGTGGCGCGATTTTTTGCTTGAACTTTTTTTTTCTGCGTGCCGAAAGTCCAAAAAGAGATTGGGGAAGCTTCAACAGAGTAAAAAACCGCTTCCTTGGACTTCAATTTTTTAGTTTCAATAATAATTCGAGTAGAATCCTTGCAAAAGTTTAAGCTTTCAAAAATTTGGCCAAAATTTAATTCCATAGATAAGCACTTATTATTTTTTTAAATGAATGAAAAACGAGTGTGCCATAAAAAAGTTAAGATTATATTAAGAAGTGAACGTTTTGCTAATTAAGGTTTAAATTAATTTTTGATAATAGTAAGAGTATTTCTTCCTCTTTTTAAATTTTGACCATCGGTTTTTTTAAGCAAGCCATTTCTTGAGTTGTTTTGTGAAATTCAGTATAGTAGATTTCTTATATTTCCATTCAGCTGGGAAAGAAACCCCAGTTTTTGAGTAAAGAATGCCATAAGAAATGTAACCCAATCAACTAATAGGTGTCTTTCAATGAAGAAAAAATCCGGGATTTTACTTACAATTGCCTGTTTACTTGTTTGCTTTGGGTTCGTTCGTGCATACTATCGTTTTACTGATGATTTCCGTAAGGGGAATTACATGCATCAGGTTCCGCATCATACCGAATGGGAAATTGCTGCATTACCCCATGATGAGCAAGCTCAGCTAGACACAATTCTCGACCAAAAATACTACTATCTTGGAAAGGGCGCCCAATCCTTTGCTTTTTTAAGTCAAGATGGGGATTATGTCTTAAAGCTATTTAAATTTAAACATTTAAAGCCTTCATGGTTGATTGAAATGCTCCCTTCAGTTGGCCTTTTAAAAAGAGTCCAAGAAGAAGAAAAAACGCGCAAATATTTAAAATTGGAAAGCGTTTTTAGCGGCTACCAATTGGCCTATAATCTCCATAAAAAAGATAGCGGTCTTTTATTTGTACATCTCAATAAAAATGAAGGCCCAGGGAAGAAAGTTCGCATTCAGGATAAAATTAATTTGTGGCATGAGCTAGACCTCAATGAATTAATCTACGTTTTGCAAAAAAAAGCAGTCACCACCCGTCAAGAAATGATCAATTTACTCTCACAAGGGAATGTTGCAACTGCCGTGCAGCGAGTAAACCAAATTTTTGACCTCTACTTAACTGAATATGCCAAGGGCATCTATGATCGAGATCATGGTGTGATGCATAACACTGGTTTTGTCCATGATTCAGCTTCTGTGTACCCAATTCATTTAGACACAGGAAAGCTTTCTCCGAATGAATCGATGAAAAGTGCTAATGTGTATCGTCCCGATTTGGAGAAGATCGTGTACAAGTTCAACCTATGGTTTAGTGAAAATTATCCACAATATTATCCGGAACTACACAAAGCGATGGAGAACAAGCTTTCAAAAATTTTTGGCGAAACATACCCCGTTCAGTCTTTACTCGGTTAGGCAATTGGATTAGGGGGTGCTCTCATTTAGTTTACCCGCCAATCTGTTTAGAGTGCAGTGAAAGCCCTCAAAGTGCAGACCATCTGTTTTGCGAAAGTTGTACATTACAGTTGACGGTGCTTAATCCTCAGGCTAGATGTTTATATTGTTTTAGCGAGAAAAACTATCGACCCCACCTAAAAATTTGCCTAAAATGCTTAAAAAGTGAACCCTCGTTTGATCGGCTCGCAGCTGTGTTTGAGTATGCGGGACCCGCAGCTACCTTGGTAAAACATTTGAAATATGCCAATCAATCTTACCTGGCGGAAGGGATAGGCGCTTTTCTAGCCTATCAATTTTATCAACTCAAATGGCCAATTCCTGACTTGATTGTTCCAGTGCCGCTTTCTCCTACACATCGCTTTTCACGCGGATATAACCAGTCAGAATTGATCAGTATTGCATTAGGCAAGATCATTGGAAGTCCAGTAAAACAAATATTAAAACGTAGAAGCGGTGATTTCAGTCAAGCTTCGCTAGATCGCACTCAACGGCGAGAGATGGAAGGTTCGACATTTTTTTTGCAAAAAAATGCTTTAGTCCAGGATCAAACGATTTTATTGATAGATGATGTTTTAACTACAGGGACTACTTTGAAACGATGTGCAGAAGTTTTATGGGAAAAAGCGCCAAAGAATCTCTATGGATTAACCTTTTGCAGGGCTGCTGAATGACTCAGGATGATGAATAGGCAGTATAGGCAGGATAAGCATGATCTGCAGTAAAATTATGTTGTTGAAGTGATTGCAAGCGACAGGGTAATTAGGATGGACGACAAAACATGCTGACGAACTCTTGCACGGGCAGACTATCTAATGTTTCAGGATCGTGAAAAAGGTCAACAAAGGTTTCGACTTCCTCTTTCGTAAATAGAAGCGCAAGATTATTTTGAAATTTTTCAAAGAGCAATGGTAGAGCCTCTTGACGCCTTTTTCGATGACCTAAAGGATATTCAATAACCAGCGTAGAAGTTTTTTTGCCATCTTTAAAGTAGATGGTCAAATCATTCGCAATCGAGCGTTTGGATGGATCTAGATAATCTTTTGTATAGGCCGGGTGTTCGGAAAGATGCATTTTATTGCGAAGAATGTCTAAGCGTGGATCTTGAGCAGTAGCCTCTTCATAATGTTCAGCAACGAGTTTTCCATGAAGTAAAGCCACAGCCACCATGTACTGCAAGCAATGGTCTCGATCTGCGGGATTAGTGAGCGTCCCTGTTTTATCTATAATTCTAAGGGCAGATTCATGTGTGTGTATTTCAATTTTCTCAATTTCTTCTAACCGATTTATAACTTCTGGATGGAGTTTAAAAGCGCATTCTACGGCTGTTTGGGCATGAAATTCGGCCGGAAAGGCAATTTTAAACAAAACATTTTCCATCACATAAAAGCCTAGAGGGCGTTCGAGCTTCACTGGCTGGCCTTTGAATAAAACATCATTTACACCCCATCTAGGAGCTGTTAATCCAAAAGGATATCCCATCTCGCCCTGCTTGGCTATCCAAGCAAATTGCACCCCGCGGCTTGTCGCATCTCCTGCCGCCCAAGATTTGCGACTGCCAGTATTGGGGAAGTGTCGATAAGTGCGCAAAGGGCCGGCATCGATCCAAGCATTTGAGATGGCGGCGCATATCTGTGTGTAGGTCGCCCCTAATAGATGAGCTGCTACAGCAGTTGTAGCTATTTTAACCAGAATCACGTGGTCAAAACCAATTCGATTAAAACTAGTATTTAGGGCCAAAATTCCTTGAACCTCATGCGCTTTGATCATCGCTAGCAAAAGTTCTCTAACAGTTAGAGAAGACAAACCTTGGGAAACACGCTGTTGTGAAACAAAATCACTAACAGCTAGTAAGCCGCCCAAATTATCTGAAGGGTGGCCCCATTCAGCGGCTAGCCAAGTGTCGTTAAAATCTAGCCAACGAATCATGATGCCGATATTAAATGCGGCTCTAATAGGATCAAGGACATAACTAGTACCCGGCACACGGCTGCCACCAGGCACGAGTGTTTTAGGGATGACTGGGCCTAACAGTTTTGTGCATTCTGGAAACTGCAAGGCCAAAATGGCGCAGCCAAGGCTGTCAGCTAAACAGAGGCGGGCATTGTGCCACGCCTCTTCACTTGGTTGATCAAACGTCGAGACATAGTCTGCAATCTGACTAAAAATCTGATCCACTAAGCTCTCTCAGCAATGGGTTTAAATGAGCGCAGCTGTGGACCGATATAGTTGCTAATGGGACGGATCAGTTTATTGGCTACTCGTTGTTCATTAAAATGCGCAGACCAGCCTGAAATGCGCGACATGACAAAAAGCGGGGTAAACATGGGTGTGGGAATGCCACAAAAAGTATAGGCTACGGCGCTGTAGAAATCTAAATTTGGAAATAGTTTTTTCTCCCGCCACATCACTTTCTCAATGGCTTCTGCAATTGGAAAAATGCGTGTGTCACCGGCTTCTTCGCTCAGTTCCTTTGCCCAACGTTTGATAACTACCGAGCGAGGATCTGCCGTCGTATAAACTCGATGCCCAAATCCCATGATCAATTGCTTGTTGTTCAACATATTCATAATTTCTTTTTCAGCTTCTTCAGGCGTTTTGAACTGTTGAATCAGTGCCATGGCCCATTCATTAGCTCCTCCATGCAACGGTCCGCGTAGAGCTCCAATGCCGCCGCAGATGGCAGAATAAAAATCGGAAAGAGTGCTAGCAATAGTGCGTACGGTAAATGTAGAGGCATTAAACTCATGCTCGGCATAAAGAATTAATGAAACATCCAAGCAGCGCCGCTGCATTTCGTTGGGGCTTTTGCCTTGAATTAAATGCAAAATGTGGCCAGCAAGAGTGTCCTCATGCGTATCAAGAGGTAAATGCAAGCCGGTGTCTTGATAATGATGCCAATAAAGCAGCATGGAGCCAAAGCAGGCTAGCAAGCGATCTGCTAAAGCATATTTTTCAGTTAGAGGCGTTTCTGGCTCCAAGTTTCCTAAAAAAGAGCATCCAGTACGAAGCACATCCATCATGTGAGTTTGAGGCGGGATTTTTTGTAAAACTTCCTTAAGGGGTTCAGGTAGATTCCTCAGTTTTTTTAAGGATTGTTTATATGCTTTTAATTCTTCCCCAGTAGGTAGTTCACCACGCAGTAAAAGCCATGCCACTTCTTCGAAGGTGGCTTTATTTGCCAAATCTTCAATGGAGTATCCTCGATAAAGCAGCGAAGTATCTTCAGCTGAGCAAAGGCAAATAGCGGAGTCGCCAGCAATGATTCCGGCTAAGCCTCCTGTTTTTTTCTTTTCTTGTAGTGTTGCCATGAATGTATCCTTCGGTTAAGCAAGAGGACGAAGATTGTTTTCGTCCTGAACATAGTTAAGAAATAAGTAAAGTTCTTCGCGGGTCTGCATCTGCGGAATTGAAGCTTTTTGCGTTCCTTTAGATTTAATATCTTGCATCACCCGCAAAGCAGCCGCATTCATTGCTCGATTCAATGAGAGGGGGTAAAGAGCCATACCCACCTCCGCCTGTGCGAGTTCCGACAGTGTGAAAAGTGGAGTGTTGCCAAATTCTGTGAGATTGGCCAAAATAGGCACTCCACAAACCTGCTTAAAAGCGCGATAGTCATCTAACGAAGCGGCAGCTTCAACAAATAGCATTTCAGCTCCCGCTTCCACATAGGCGATACTTCTTTCAAGAGCTTTCTCTATACCCTCTACGGCAATGGCATCCGTGCGCGCCATAATGACAAAATACGGATCTGTTTTAGCGTCGACAGCAGCTTTAATGCGATCCACCATCGTTTCTGTGGAAACTAAATTTTTCCCTGGGCGATGCCCGCATCTTTTTTCAGTGACTTGATCTTCAAGATGTACTGCTGCTGCGCCCAATTTGATCATGCGCTTAATTGTGCGTGCGATCATTAAGGAGTTTCCCCAGCCAGTGTCGATATCGACTAGAATAGGTAAGTCAACTTGATCTGTTAAACGATCGAGTTCTTGGCATACATTATCTAAAGTGGTTAAAGCCAGATCAGGCAACCCATAGGCAGAGTTCGCTATACCTGCCCCAGAGAGATAAAGCGCTTTGAAACGAGCTGCTTTAGCCATCATGGCGACATAAGCGTTGATCACCCCTAAAATTTGCAGTGGCGATTCTTCAATGAGTGCCTGTCTAAATTGCAAGCCCGGACTATCCATTCTATATCCTTGAATTTACATTAGCTTATGAAAATTTTATCATTTATCTTCAAGAGATCTTTTTAATTTGTTAGGTTAGACAACAAAGTAGGTGAGGGGAAAAAATGGTGGAGATCAACTTTCAAAAGCAGGATCAAGTAGGGATTTTGACGATCAATCGCCCTAAATCTTTAAATGCGCTCAATAAAAGGACACTAAACGAGCTTCTAGCTTGCTTAGTTCAAGCGAGTAACGAAAAACTACGGGCTCTTATTTTAATAGGTGAAGGAGAAAAGGCATTTATTGCAGGAGCTGACATTAAAGAAATGCAGCAAATGGGTCCTCTGGAAATGCAAGAATTTTGCGAACTAGGTCAAAATGTCACTTTGGCTTTGGAACGGGCGCCTTTCTTAACAATAGCTGCCATCAACGGGTATGCTCTTGGGGGAGGATTAGAAATGGCTTTGGCCTGTGATTTTATCTATGCGAACGAGAACGCCAAGATGGGATTGCCGGAGGTCACTTTGGGGATTATTCCTGGCTTTGGCGGCACTCAAAGATTACTGCGAGCCGTTGGAACGAGACATGCTAAAGAACTGATTATGACTGGCAAAATGATTACTGCCCAAAGAGCTTTAGAAATCGGTTTAGTGAATAAAATTTGTAAACCGGAGACTCTACTGAATGATTGCCTTGCCATCGCTCAAACAGTCGCTAAAAATTCTTATTTGGCAGTCAGTCAAGCAAAAAAAGCCATTAATAATGGTGTTGAAATGGGCTTGTTGGAAGGTCTTGAACTCGAAAAAAATATGTGTACATTATGCTTTGCCTCTCCTGAGCGAGAGGAAAAAATGAAAGTTTTTGTCAATAAGAACTCATAAATGGAATGGGTATGGATTTAGATACAAAATTGCGGAATGTTGCTGTAGTAGGGGCTGCTGGAAAAATGGGGCAGGGCATTTCATTGTTGCTGGCTCAAGAAATGGCTAATCTCGAAGCGCGTCAACTTAGAAAAGTAGGAAGCTATCGTTTGCATCTAATAGACAGCAGTGAAAGCGGCTTAGCTGGTTTAAAAAAATATCTAAAAGAGCATTTGAAGAAATTTGCTGAGAGAAAAATCATCTCATTACGTCAATATTTTAAATCAAATCCAGCCCTCATTAGCAATGAGCAAATTGTCAACGCTTTTGTTGAAGGGGCCATGGATATGTTGAGTTTTAAAACCAATCTGGAAAATGTGCAGCAATCTCAGTTGATATTTGAAGCCATTTCAGAAAATGAATCAGCTAAAGTGAATCTTTTACGCACTCTTAAGGAAAGAAATCAAGTCAACGGATGGTTTTTAACAAACACCTCTTCCATTCCGATTGCCTTTTTAGCTGAGAAATCCGGTTTGGAAGATCGTTTAATTGGATTTCATTTTTACAATCCACCAGCCATTCAGCAATTGGTAGAAGTCATTGCGACTAAAAAAACAGCGCCAGCTCTTCTATCTGTCGCGTCTGACCTGATTCAACGCTTAAACAAAAGCGCTGTTCATGCCAATGACATTGCTGGATTTATTGGGAATGGTCATTTCATGCGGGAAGTTTATTATGCGTGCACTCAAGTGCAATCATGGTCTTATACAATGGAATTGGAAGAAGCTATTTTTTTAATGGATAGCCTGACGCAAAAGGTGCTGTTACGCCCTATGGGTATTTTTCAGCTAATCGATTATGTGGGCATTGATATTTGCGATCAAATCTCTAATATTATGCAAGAGCACTTAAAGGAACCTTTGCAAAATTCGTTGCTTCAGCAGATGTTGCAAGCAGGTATTAAAGGGGGGCAGAATCTTGATGGATCGCAGAAAAATGGTTTTTTTGCCTATGAGGGGAACTTACAGAAAGAAATTTACTCTTTAAAAGAAGGTAGATACCGTCCACTCACTGAACTTGAGGCGAATTACCAAGATAAAATTCCGAAATTTTCCCTTTCGTGGAAGTCTTTGCAAAATGATCCTCAAAAAAAAGCAAAACTCCATCAACATTTTCAAGAAGTGTTTTCCCAAGATAACTGGGGGGCAAAAAATGCGCAGGTCTATCTTCAGCATTCCCAAGAAATTGCGCAGTTACTTGTGAAACAAGGAGTTACTTCCTCCCTTGCGGATGTCGACAAAGTTTTAGAGCTGGGTTTCTTTCATTTATACGGAGTGAGTCAACTGCCATGAGCCAACTAAGAAAAAGAATTTTTGCAGCAGCTGGGTACAATACGGTCTATTTTGGATCGGGCCGAAAAGAATTTAATCCCGCTAAAGAAATGCGCTCTTTTAATGAATACCTTCAAGAAACCTCTCAAGGAACATCTACTCAAGTTAGTAATGTTGAGTTTGATGAAGGAGTGATTGGGAGTTTTATGTCGGGCAGATTTCTCAATCAGGCAAATTTGCCTGGATTTCTTCCCTACATGGCTCCAAGCTTGCTTGGAAAACCTTGTACTGCAGTTGAAGGAGCCTGCGGCACTGGCGGGCGTGCCATTGGTGTGGCGGTTCGAAGCATTTTGTCAAATTTAGCCGATAGGGTATTTGTCGCGGCATTTGAAATGCAGAACACGATGAAATCTCTTTACGGTGCGGATGTCTTGGCCGGTGCCGGGTATTATCAAAAAGAACGCAAGTCTGGCCATGCCTTTTTTTTCCCAGGTGTTTTTTCTGAACGAGCAGGCGCTTATTATCAAACTTATGGCTATGACCATGCCCGCAAGGGGATGGCCAAATGGTATGAGCAATCAATTCAGAATGCTCGGAAGAATCCTAAAGCCCAAGAATACCATAATACTTCTCCAGATTTACTTGCCTTAGGCATGACCTCGCCAGATCCGGCACGCTTTGTCCCAAACCTAAATTTATATGACTGTTCAAAAGTCAGTGATGGAGCCTCTTCACTTTTGATTTTGTCTGAAGTGGGTTTAAAAATGTGCGGAGTGCGGCTGCAAGATGCTGTAGAGATTATTGCGATTGGTGAGGCTGAGGGGGATATTACCCTACCCCCTTCGGAGTTGAGAGAGTTGACAATTACCGAAATCGCCATACATAAAGCTTTGGCTCAAGCGGAGCTTCGATTGGAAGATATTGGTCTGTTGGAAGTCCACGACTGTTTTTCGATCACGGCGCTTCTTTCAATCGAAGCCCTTGGATATGCGCCCCGCGGACATGCGACGGATTTTATCCTGGAAGGGCAAACGGGATTGCATGGAAAAATTCCCACTAACCTATCGGGGGGATTAGGCGGCTTTGGTCATCCAACAGGTGCAACCGGTGTCAGACAATTGGTCGACCTTTTGCATCAGTTTACTGGCAAAGCGGCAAATCAAGCTTCTCCACGTACACCATTCGGAATGATGATCAGCATGGGGGGAAATGACAAAACAGTTACCTGCATCATTACTAAAAAGGCACTATAATGGAATTCGGCTATAGCCCTGCTCAAATTTCCATGCAGATGGAGAGTAAAAAATTTGCTTTAGAGGAAATGACTGAACTTTCACATCTTTTTGAAGTCGATGTTTTTGTCAGGGAAAAGCTCTTTGAAAAAATGGCTCAGAAAGGTTTTTTGACGCTTAGTATTCCAGAAAAAAAACAATCGAAAGACACCCTTAGCCTAATGTTGGCGATCAAAGAGATTTCAAAAGTAGACGCAGGTATTGGTGTCGCGATGTCAGTCACCAATATGGTTGCTGAGGCTATAGAAATATATGGGTCAGATCAACAAAAAGAAAAATATTTCCCTTTATTTCGAAATGGGCAATGTGTGCCGGCATCCTTTGCTTTAACAGAGAAAAGTGCAGGGAGCGATCCCAAGCATCTTTTGACAACCGCGACTTTGGATGCCGTAGATGATGATTTTTTTTGGATCAGTGGCGAAAAGCAATTTATCACCAACGGAGACATCTCTGGGGTGTTGATTGTGTTTGCAAAGACATTTGATAAAAAAAAAGAGGGAATCACCGCTTTTCTAATCGATCGAGAGACTCCTGGGTTGCAAGTTTCTAAGATCGAAAATAAACTAGGATTGCTGTCTATTAATCTTGTCTCACTGACATTTGATAACTGCCGCATTTCGCGTGGTCAAATTCTGGGGGACCTAGGGCAAGGATTAAAGGTGGCGTTTAGCAGCTTAGACCGAGGAAGGCTAGGGGTGGCAGCACAAGCGATTGGAATTGCAGAAGCCGCCTATGAAAAAGCGCTGCAATATAGCCAAGCTCGTGAACAATTCGGTAAGCCTCTTTGTGAAAACCAAGTCATAGCCTTTAAGCTTGCCGATATGCACGTGAAGCTCAGCGCGGCTAAATTGCTGCTATGCAAAGCCTGTTGGTTATGTGATAAAGGAAGAGGGGTTACTCTAGCTGCATCAGAAGCTAAGCTCTATGCCTCTGAAGCGGCCAATGAAATTGTCACAGAAGCTCTTCAGGTATACGGTGGCTATGGCTATACCAAGGATTATCCTCTCGAAAAATATTTCAGAGATGCTCGCGTGACAACACTCTATGAAGGCACCAGTGAAATTCAAAGAATTGTGATTTCACGCCAACTCTTAAATCTGACCGCACAGGCAGAAACTTTTTAATTCTATATATGATGCAGCTTGTTTAGAGCTTGCGATTAGAGAAAACGCCTCTTTTTTCTTTAGATAAAGGACTTATTAAGCTGCAAAAAAATGAATATTCCTCTCAAATTGAATGAAAATAAATCTACATAAGTTGATGAAATGCAGTTCTTTCAAAATATTTTAGTTTGGCTGGCAATCACCTGGCTATATGCGTTCACATTTGCTTATCAAATACAGTTTTTCAGGAAGGTATTTGAAACGACGACAAATCAACAACGAACATTGCAATGGGCAATTTTTTTAGCTCTTTTCGGCCTAACGCTTTATGCTTATCTAGTACGTATGCTGCTTTTTCGATAAAACTTCTCACGATTCACCCATTAATCGCTTCAAGGAAGTTTTGAAGAAATTTTCTCCTGCATAGATTGATGAAAGCTTTCTGCGCATTTCTGAATATTTTTGATGCAGAAGCTGGGTTTCTAGACTTTTGAGATCAGCCATGAAACAAAGAGAACGGATTCTCAGTAGCGGCGTGGATGCTAAGTCGTCGTCATTTCCGTTTAAACAGGAGGCGTTAAAAACTTTTCTTTTATGCGAATATAAAACAGAATTTTGTTTGCCATAGCCTAACAAAATTCCAAGCAAGGTCGTATTGCAGGCAATACTTTCCATCAAAGTCTGTTTCCCACTTTCAATTCCCTGAAGAAATTTCTCTGGATCAATAGGATGTTTGAGAATGTTTTCAAAGGTTACAAGATGTGCCTTAATACTTTCGATAAAAGCTTTTTTATTGATCAAAATAATTAATCCCCCATCCAAAAAAGGGGAGGGTTCTTTATGTAGGAGGTAATTTTGAAAGGAAAAATGCATACGATATCTTTCCCAGGTATTCCAAGAATCCCAGAAAAGACCTTCATTTTCTTGAAATGACAAAAAATTTTCCCAATACGTAAGATAACTGTGTCCAGATAAGGCCACCGGCTTATCCCCGAAAAGTGTGTATCCAAAATGATCGCAATTGATCAATCCGTAAAATAACTTCTCTAATTTTTGCTTATCTTTTGCTGGAATATGATTGATGAACTTATCGAGTTCATGTGCTTCGAGCCTAAAGCAAAAGAAGCATAAGGCTGTCCATAAAATGAAATATTTTTGCATTAAAGCTACTGTCGAAGATGCTGGCAATCCACACATCTTTGTCTCCAAAAGTCGTTATCGTATCCGCACATCCTACATATCCACATTTGGGGGGATTCGAGCAAGGATATTTCTGGACACACATAAAGACCTTCTTCATCAAAACCGATTTGAGAAACGGGGATGATTGAATCTCGATCAAGGAAAAAAACGCCTTCTTCCTTTAAAATAATTTCTGAGGAAGAGACATAAATTTTTTCAGGTGATTCTGCCGTCAAAAAACTGGAAGTAAGAAATCCAGCAATAAAAATAAATAGTAAAAAAAATACTTTTCTCATATTTGTGCTCCTAGTTTATCTCATTTTTTCTGTCGTAAACGCATAATAGGCTAATGAGAAATATTTTATTTGTCAAAAAAAATTATGAAGTTTTCTTCATCGAATTTTGATAAATTTTATGCCACATCCATCGAATGGGGCCGAAAAGTGAGTGGTAGGGTTTAGAGGTGTAATTTCCAGTCAGTAATTTATTTAAAGTTAATCCCACCAAACCTCCAACAAACGGAATTGTAAATAAAGGGATATAGGCCCAGGCTGGCAACATAGAGGACGCGGTTTTATGTGTTAGCACGCAGGGTTTATCAAGTAATGAAATACGATGGCTTAAACTTTTTTGACGCCATTTAATTTTTTCCTGTGCTGGAGAACATGTATTAAGATCGCAAGTAATTTGAATGTCAGTTCCAAGGCGGTGATGTCCCCATCGTGTAAAGGGGTCTTTCTCATGGAAGAAATTCAAAATTTTTGCAGTAGACTCTGGTGTCTTTTTTGATTTTTTCTTAGCTAAACAGCTTAAGCCCACACAACCGTGGGTGTAGGTGAATGGTTGTACCAAAGTAGGGTGCTCTAAGGCCGTATAGGAAGCAAACGCTCCTCCTAAGCTATGTCCAGTGACATAGGGCTTGTTCATATAAGTTTTGTTGACTTCAGTGAGCCAACGCTTAGTTTTTTTTGAAAAACATTTATAAACCAATGCGCCTGGGCCGAAAGGATCGATATCGGCGATCATGGTCGAGGCAGCACCGCGGCCAGAAGGATAGAAAGAAGAGCCTCGGAAAAGGAGAATCGGTGGATCTTCCAAATTTACAGGTTTCAAACCAAAGGCAACAATTCCTTTCCATAAAGGAATTTCTTCGACCACATAAGTCACCTCTTTGCCATCGATATGCACAGTAATTTGAGCGCCATGCTCTGCATGATAAGCATATCCGCGCGCAAGCTGTTCCAGGGATCTTAATGTCTGTAAATCGACCTCTTCATCAATACCAGTCAGAGATTTCAGAGAGATCATTTGTTGACCTTGCTTGGCAATTTCATTGAGATTTTGTTGAATTTGCTGACACTCCTGGGGGTCAGCGCGCAGTTCTTTACTAATTGTGGAAAAGATATTCATGCTTAATGGAGAATTAGTCTGCGGCAAAGAAGTGACATTATGAGGAAGAACAAACTGAGGTGATATCTTCATATAATCCTTATAAAAAAGTTAAGTTACTGTAACATTTTTATAATTAAAATTATATTAATTTTTGAGGATTTTTCTTTTGCCAAGTTAGTTATAGTTGGTGGTTATTTTTGTTGTTGCTTATTAAATTAATTTATTTATTTATTTGTTTAGGTAAATTCACATTTATGTTGTAATCAAACGTTATTAATTGAATGATTTTTTATTTAAGGTTTGGCATGGAAATATTTAAAGAAATTGAAACATTGTCAAAGTGGACAAAATCCAATTCTCTTTCTTCAGTAAGGGTAGGGCGATTTCAGCATCTGTACATTCTTTCAAAAACAGAAAAAACAGGTCTATCTAAAATTCTCCCAGCTATTCAAGAAGTGTTCACGAAATTAATTTTTGAAGGATTATGGTTTTTCGGTAATTCTAAAAATCAAAAAATCCTTGATGTTTATCGAAGAATTGGCCTTAACAGTACAGTAAGTAAAGAGCAATTCTCTGTACTTATTCAAGCTCTCAGCAAAGAAGACGCGCTGTGTTCTTCCAAGATCGAAAATGCTAGACAAGCTAAAGCTAGTCCTAAAAGAATTCAAAAACAGCTGAATTTACAAAAAGAATTTCAACATCTGAAGCAACAACTTCTTATTCTTGAAAAAGCCAAAGAGTGTAAAGTAACTTCTTCTCCACAAGATCCTGAAATTCCTTTCCCACAAGAGCCTGAAATTCCTTCCCCACAAGAGCCTGTGGAAAATAAGTCTACAGAATACAGTAATCAATTAAGCATTTCCCTCAATTTTCAAAATTGCCCAGGAAGACATACCATAAAAAGTCCAGTAGTAGGCACGAGGTCAGAAGAGCTTTTAGCTGTTCAAAAAGCAATAAGATCGTTACCTGTGCTAGCAAATCTTCAAAACTCTATTTATTCTGTAGAGGGTTCTATTCACATAATTCCTCTAAACAAGAAAGATGAAGCAGATGAAGTTGCAAGAGCATTGTTTCTAGATTATATTTCAAAGTATGCTGCTCATGGATGCACAGAACAAAATATTGTAAAATGGTGTTATACTGGCCTGCCGGGGGCAGCATCAAATAAAACATTGATATATGATGTCGAAAATGAATGGAATACATGGTGCGTATGTGCTTATGTAGAAAGAAGAAATGGTGCGTGCAATGAAGCATATGGTCATTATTTACCTCCTCATGTGGTGGCTTATCATGAATTAATGCATATTGAAGAAACACCCCTTCAAGCCAAAGTCACTCATCAAGGACAGAATGGGGATGAATTATTAACAACTATAAAAACATATCTGCTTCTTGATCATATATACAAAAAAATTCATGGCTTAAATGAATCTACTGAAGTTGATTATGGAATACATTTCGAAATTAATGGAAATAAAATTGGATTAGGAAAATTTGCTAATTTTTATCGAGAACAAGAATTAAAACATGAAAAACTGTACCTAGCTTTAATTTCTTCTGATTCTATCTCGTTTTTAAAAAATGGAAAAGTTTAGGATTTTTAAAAGTATTCTAAAAATAAAAGCCGAGGTTTAATATGTTTCGCATAACAAGATCTACAATTTTAAACGAAAAAATTAGTTCGAAGTGAAAAATACAAAGTTCCTTTTTTTTACTTATTGAATAATTAAAAATCTCTCTCAAAATAATTTCCAAGTGCTTTCTTAGAGTTTTTTTAACGAGAAAATTCATCAAGGACAACTTCAATATGTCGACATTTTTTAAAGTTTTTCTTGAATTTGGTAGCTCACATGTCAGAACAAAAATCATCCATTGATTCATAAGCAGTTCCACTACCCTTGAGGGCTTCCTGATGGGCCTCTAAAGTTATTTTATTAGGAACTTTCGATCTCATATCGATCTCTTTTTTTGCGAAAGAAAGAAAGGACTTATTAATTGTCATGTGTTTCTCACGGAGAATTTTAAGTTTAATTTCAAAACATTTATTTTAACAGCCCATACATTCTTTTTAAAAGGAATAGTGCAAACTGAACTGGGAAAAAACATTGTTCATAAAAAACTATTCAATATACAAATGCTTTGGCAGGCTCTTAAATTTGCATTTTAACTCATTATCCTAGTATACTCAGGCTTCATTTAAAAAGGATGGTCTCCGTATGCTCGATATTAAGCTTATCCGTCAAAACCCTGAAGCGATTAAAAAAAAGATTAAAACAAAAGAAGCTTCTGTTGAAGCTGCGATTGACACTGTGCTCTCCCTAGATTCTCAAATTCGAGAAATCAAAACTAAAGTGGAGCATTTGAAGTCTGCGCGCAATGAGATGTCAGATCAAATTGGGTTACTGAAGCGAAAAGGGGAAGATACCTCAGTACTTTTAACCAAAGTTTCCGGATTGGGCGAAGAGATTCATCACCTTGACCATGCCTTAACGCCTTTAGAAGAAGAATTCACACATGTACTGGCGGGTATTCCAAATCTTCCCATGGACGATATCAAAGTTTCAGAGTGTCCAAAAGACAATGTTCAGATTAAAGAGTATCTGCAAAAGCCTGTTTTTACCTTTTCGACTAAAAACCACGTGGAATTGAATGAAAAATTGCAATTATTTGATTTCAAAAGAGGGGCAAAAATTTCCGGCACCGGATGGCCTGTTTATCGTGGCATGGGTGCGCGTCTTGAATGGGCTTTAATCAACTACATGATTGAAACTCACATTAAAAACGGTTTTGAGCAGTGGATTCCACCCATTTTGGTGAGAAAAGAGACTGTTTTTGGCTCTGGACAATTGCCAAAGTTTGAAAATCAGCAATTTAAAATTAACGACGAAGATTATCATCTCTACTTAATTCCTACTGCTGAAGTTCCTTTAAATGGTTTGCACGCGGATGAAGTCCTAGATGAAGAGGAACTGCCGCTCAAATATATTGCGTATACGCCTTGTTTTCGACGTGAAGCTGGAGCTGCCGGATCGAATGAGCGGGGCTTAATCCGTATGCATCAGTTTAATAAAGTCGAAATGTTCTGTTTCACCACTCCTGAAGACAGTATGCAATTATTCGATCAAATGATGGCGAGTGCTGAAGAGGTGCTGCAGGGGCTTGAATTGCATTACAGAAACATGTTGTTAGTGACAGGCGATATGTCATTTGCTTCTGCACGAACTATCGATATTGAAGTCTGGTTGCCTGGTCAAGATCGTTACTATGAGGTTTCTTCGGTTTCAAATTGTACTGACTATCAAGCGCGTCGTTCTTCGACACGTTTTAAAAAGAAAGGGGGAAGGCCAGAGTTCGTGCATACATTAAATGGATCGGGCTTGGCCACTTCTCGTCTGATGGTCGCCTTATTAGAGAATAACCAACAACCTGATGGCTCCGTTAAAATTCCTTTAGTTTTACAAAAATACTTAGGCGGAGTTACACACCTGACTCCTAAAGATTAGTTATTCTCAAAACGGGGAGAAGGCAATGTCTGAACAAATTGAAGATTTAATGTCTTTCTTAAACGTTTCACCGACGGCTTGGCATGCTGTGGACGCTTTGAAGGAGCAATTAATCGCTAAAAATTTTAATTTTCTAGCGGAAGGGGCGTCTTGGGAAATTCTGCCAGGAAAAAGTTACTTTACCATCAAAAATGGTTCTTCACTTTGTGCTTTTATTGCTCCTGAAAAACCTCCTCGTTCTGTGCATCTGGCTGCCTCGCATACAGATAGTCCAGCTTTGAAGCTAAAACCTGCATCTGAGTTTTATCGAGACTCGATGGTTTTATGGGGACTGGAAGTCTATGGGGGGCCGTTGCTTACCTCTTGGCTTAATCGAGATCTTGGAATTGCTGGCAGGGTAGTGATCCAAGATGAAAAAGGTAGGCTCAAAGAAAAACTTATTCGCTTAGATAGCTATCCGTGTGTGATTCCTCAGCTTGCGATCCATTTAGATCCTCAAGTCAATGAGATAGGGGTGGTTTTAAATAAACAAAATCATTTAGTGGCTTTAGCAGCTTTACAGCTGCCAGATGTCAGTAAGTCTTATTTAGATTGGCTGCTTCACCAAGCCTTAGGCGAGCATTCTTTACTAGGCAGCGACCTCTTTCTTTTTCCCATCGAACCGGCAGCTTTTGTGGGTTATGGTCAAGAAATGATTGCTTCTTATCGGATTGATAGTTTGGCTAGTGTGCATGCGATTTGGAAGGGTTTAGAGCTCTCGGCGGATGCAGGAGAAGATTGCCTTAAAATGGCAGTGTTTTGGGATAATGAAGAAGTCGGCTCCAGTACTGCTCAAGGAGCTGCATCCCCCTTTTTAGCTCACACTTTGGAACGCATCATGATTTCCTATGGGAAATCGCGGAAAGACTATTTTCAACTGCTTGAAAATTCTCTTTGTGTCTCGGTTGACCTAGCCCATGCCTTGCATCCTAATTATCCTGAAAAGCATGACCCCTTCCACCGACCTTTGCTGGGGAAAGGGATTGTTTTGAAGTCGAATACTAAGCAGAATTATGCCTCAAATGCCCGCACAACAGCAGCGATTACTCATTTGTGTCAAAAAGCACACATTCCACTGCAACACTTTGTTTCAAGGGGGGATATGCCTTGCGGTTCAACCATTGGTCCTATTCATGCTACTAAGACTGGCATGCCAACGGTAGACATTGGATCGCCTCAGCTATCCATGCACGGAGCACGGGAACTTATGGCTTGTGAAGATCACTTAGGTATGATTCGCTTAATTTCAGCTTTTTATAATGATCAACGGTCAGAAAGGATCTTGTCGATTCTGACCGCTGATCTAAGCACTTAAACATGTTCTTTTAACACCCTCTCTGCATAAGGTGTGGTATCGAGAAGGCCTGTAAAAACGGCTTGAGGATCTATTAAAGAATCAATTTTTGGGTCTGTGCCGATATATTCTCCAAGGGCTTCAAGAATTCGGGTTCGTTCGGCAGGATCAGTTAGATTATTCAATTGATTGCGAATGGCTTGAACTAGCTTTGCTCTGACATCTCCTTCAGGAAAAACAATATCTCCTAAAGCAGGGTCGCCGCGTATCATTGAGAGGAATTCTTGTTCGGAGTTTTTACCTGCTTCAATTTTAAAGTAGGCAGCTAATGCAGTAGCAAGCAGGACGATTTTTACCATACTGCTAAGTTCTGCGCGTCTAGCATCTGTTAAAGCCTCGGAACCGTTCATTTTATTGACCAAGGCTCCTTGAACGAAAAGATTGAATTGAGGGCTTCCGGTTAGAGTAAGCATTTTTTCAGCAAATTCTTTAGCAAAATCTAGTTTATGAGGTTTATCGCCAGTCCCTGCATTTTCGGCAATGTTGGAAGCGGTTGCCTGATAAATAACCCCGACCATGAACAATGAACCGATTAATCCTAATTCAGCAGCCATATTTGAAGGAACCATTTGTGAAACCGCGGCCCATTGACTCTGTAGAGGATCCACTGGCAGATTGCTTTGTACTGGATCAACGATTGGGTTTCCAACCACGCCTGCAGCTAAAATGGCGCTGGCTACTACAAATCCAGCTGTAATCACATTAGTCGAGTCGGCTGGATTGATGTTTTTAACATAGTTATCTAGGCTATTTATAATCCCTGCGTTCAAGGCTTCGTTATGACTAAAAGCTGGTACTTGCAGGGGATTGAGATTCATTTGACTGAGAACCCAAGATTGATATTCTGGAGTCGCTTGTACAGCATTTGTCAGATTAAGAGTCGCTGTATAATCGGCAGATTGCGTTTTCAGCCATTGTTGATATTGAGGAGAATTGATTTTGTCCTCATAATCTTTTTTCATTTGTTGGATATTGTCTAGCCAACCATCCAATATTTTCATAATAATATCATGATTCTTTTTTTCAGTTGCCATGGCAAACTGAAGACCTGCATCTGTTCCTGAAATGGAAAGGGTTGAACTATTAGATCCATAAAAATCACTGAAATTCCCTAAATCTACCGTAGGCGGGATTAAAGTAGGCAAGGCCGAATTATAGATAACCGATTGGGCTTCTTGCTCACTTTTACTAATTGTTGAAACTGTAGTTGAATCGACTTTATTGACTGGAGTATCAGTGATTGTTTCAACTCCGACAAGAGGCGTCGTGGTGGGAATTCCCGGATAGACATTATTTGGATTTTGGTCATTAACATTAAGCATAATATTACACCGAATTTCAATTTGTTAATGATATCGTTTAAAGGAAGGTCTAAAAAAGTAAGGCAATCTGATCTTCCTATGAGTCTATTTTATCAAATATTTCTTTTATTTTCATTACAATACAACTTTTTTCGTCTAGATTTTGATTGCAGTTTGTTGGGGAATCAAAATATACTCATGGTTTTTCCTCAGATTTATTTGTTATGTTATAAAACCTTTGGAAATCAATAAACTAAGCCTGGCTTTTTACAATTAGGACATAAAATGCAGTACTGTGAAGCAATTTTTCAAACCCTTAGATGGAAAACTCGCGAGGTGATGATTGGAAATGTAGGGGTTGGGGCAAATCATCCTGTGAGAATTCAATCGATGACTACTTCGAGTACTCGAAATGTGGAAGCTACGATTGATCAAATTATGCGCCTAGCCGATGTCGGTTGTGATATTGCGCGTGTAACAGTCCAAGGAATGAAAGAAGCAGAAGCGTGTGAATATATTAAAAACGGTTTAGTAAAAAGAGGTTATACTATTCCTTTAGTCGCTGATATTCATTTTTATCCTCCAGCGGCCATGGGAGTAGCCGATTTTGTCGATAAAATTCGCATCAATCCAGGCAATTTTATTGATAAACGCGCTAGTTTTAAAATCATTGAATACGATGATGCGAGTTATGCTGCCGAAATCGCCAAAATCGAAGAAAAGTTTACGCCGTTAGTGCTAAAATGTAAGCGGTTGAAAAGAGCGATGCGGATTGGCACAAATCACGGATCGCTATCTGACCGGATCATGAATCGTTATGGGGATACACCGCAAGGTATGGTGGAGTCGGCTTTGGAATTTACCCGAGTTTGCCGTCAGAACGATTTTCATGACATTGTCTTTTCCATGAAGTCTTCCAATCCACAAGTCATGATTCAAGCCTATCGTCTACTAGTGGCGGAAATGATTAAGCTTGGATGGAATTACCCCTTGCATCTAGGAGTGACTGAAGCAGGCGAAGGAGAAGATGGAAGAATAAAGTCTGCCATGGGGATCGGCGCTCTTCTCTTAGATGGAATTGGCGACACAATCCGCGTGTCTTTAACGGAAGATCCGTGGCATGAAATTGACCCTTGTAAAAGACTAGTGAAATTTGCAAAAAGCTATGAAAATCAAGGGGTTGCGCCTTTTTTAGAATCCCATCGCCACATACAAGAGATCAAACGTCGCCCGGTCAATTTCCCTACCGATGTTGCCATGCATCGCAACGGGACTGTCATGCTTACCGCCACCTCGCAAAATATTCAAGATAAGGACTTTCACAAGAAACTCGGGTGCTCGAGTGAACTAGGGATGATTAAACTGAAATCGACGAGTGTAGATACTCTAGTATTACGTCACGTGGAAAGAGATGAGAAAACGCGCCAAATTTTAAATAAATTACAAACGAGCGGCATGGGTTTAGCTTCTTTTTCAGCACAGGACCAAGAGCTAGAAATTCTATCGCTAGCGCAAGCTTTAGAAACGCTTCAGCGTGACAGGCAGCTTGCAAAGTTTGTAGTTCCTCTTTCAGCCAAAAAGCCTTTAGCATTAATCATTAAAGATGAAAATGTGGCGGCTTGGGAAGGGATTTTGGAATTAAAGCCAGACTTGTTGATTTTAGCTCCCCAAAAAAATCGCTTACATTACTCAAGGCACTTCTTTGAATGGCTTCAAAGCGCTCAAATTACCCTGCCTGTGATTCTTAATTTCACTTATGACCAACACCAAGAAGATTTAATTATTCACGCAGCAACGGAATGCGGTGCGTTATTATGCGACGGCTATGGAGAAGGGCTTTGGCTTGAGGGTCCCTACGAAATGGATTTTTTACGCCAGTTAAGCTTTAATATCTTGCAAGCGGCGCGGATGCGCACGACTAAGACAGATTTTATTTCCTGTCCAAGTTGCGGCAGAACCTTATTTGATTTGCAGGAGGTTTCAAGGCAAATTAGAGAACGTACAGTTCACTTGGCAGGTGTCAAAATTGCGATTATGGGATGCATAGTGAACGGACCAGGGGAAATGGCTGATGCGGATTTTGGATATGTCGGGTCTAAGCCAGGAATGATCGATCTCTACCTTGGAAAACAATGCGTAGAAAAAGACATCCCTTTCTCAGATGCTGTTGATAGACTTGTTGATCTCATCAAAAAGCATGACCGTTGGATTGAGCCTGAACTGGCTGAAACTATCTGCCAATCAGTATAAAAATCCCTGCTGCGAGGGCTAAAATTCCCAAAATTATACTTGGAATTGCAAGTCCAAGCAGCATACTTAAACCGACTAAAATTAAATAAATGGATAGTAAAAGCATTCCAATATTTGAAGTAACGTGCATAAAAACCCCCATGTGTTTAAACGAACGCTTATAATTTTCTGCTTAAGTTGTCAACTTTTTTTAATTCTGCCAGGATAGTTAAACCATTAGAAGTTCCTAGTCTTTCGGCACCTGCATCCAACATGGCAAGAGCGCTAGAAAGGCTTCGAATTCCACCAGAGGCTTTGACCCCTGCATGGGGAGATACAATACTGGACATGAGCTGAACGTCTGAGGCATTTGCTCCCATGCTGTTAAAGCCTGTAGAGGTCTTAACAAAAGCAATCCCCACAAAAGCAATCCCCGCTTCCAATGCCAATTTGCAGCCGAGCTTGATCTCATCCTGTGTCAATAAAGAAGTCTCTAAAATGACTTTTAAAGGAGATAACGATGCCACTTTCACTAGCTGTTTAAATTCATTCAGCACCTTATGAGGCTGACCGCTTTTGAGCCAGCCGACATTCATCACAAAATCCACTTCTTGAGCTCCATCTGTAAACGCTTGCTCTGTTTCAGAGCATTTACTTCTAGTAGAGGCCGTTCCTAAAGGAAATCCGGCGGTAGAAATAACTTTTACTTTAGTTTGTTTAAGCAAGTGAGAGGTAAAGGAAACCCAACAGCTATTAACGCAGACTCCAAAAAAAGCATTGGCGATCGCCTCTTCACAAAGTTTCCCAATCACAGTTTCGTCTGCTTCCTGCTTAAGCAGGGTGTGTTCAATACATGCAGTTAAATCTTGAACTAATACCATCCATTTACTCCTTAACCCCTGGTTGCTGTGCTAAGAGAGCAAATTCATTTAAATAAAATTCTCTCTCAGTTGAAGTAGTTATCCAAACAAGATCCAAGATTTTTGTAAATGTTTCTTTTGCAGGAGCCTGTAATTTAGCAGGGTTAAGTTTATGTTCTGAGGAAAGCAAAAATTTTTCAATTGAGGCAATCGCTTCAATGCGGAAAGCTTGCTGAAATTGAATCAATTTTTGCGGAAAAGGGATTTTTTCTAAAGAAAGTTGGGGGGCGATTTCATTAATGGCTTGATAAAGCTCTGTAAAATTAGTAGAAACTCTAATTTTTTCGATAAGCGTATTAAAAAATTCTTCTGTGAAAGTAATTTCAGTTGTAATGTTTTTTAAAATTTCATCTAAAAGCGGTTCTAGCCCTGCTTTTTGCACCTGGATCATTAAATCTTTTAAAGGAATAGCCTGATATTGATGGTAAAGATTAAAAAAACCTTCAGTGAATTCGCTGAAATGTACTTGAGAGAGTTTTTGATACTCAACTAAAAGTGATTGAAACTGCGTGGAGAAATTATGCACGAACTCTGTATTCTCTCTTATTAAAAGTTCAAACATTTTATCTTGCACGGGTTTTAAAACCTGTTTTCTTCCGTTTCCAAGCTGGACGAGCTGCAGGTAGAGAGGATTTGAGTTTAAGTCTTCATCGATTTCTTCTTTCTCAGCAGGCTCTGGGGTCTCAAGAAGCTGTAAAAGAGTGGGCTGTGCTTCCTGCGGGGTGACGAAAATGTCTACTAAATCTCCATCAGAAGCTTTTGGACTAATTTCTTCATTGATGAGTAAGTTATTTCCAATCACATTCCCTTGCGCATTGATTTTTAAGTAGCCGATGAGAAAGCGGGATTTTGGAGCAAAGGTTGTTAAAGCTTTTTCAGCGGCTAAAGCTCCTTCAATGCCTTTAGTGGAATAGAGGATTAAATCGGGGAGTTTTTTAATGTTTTCCACATCTTGCTGAAATTGACTAACTTCTTCGGTAGTGGCTGTATGCTCCATTAAATTTACCGCTTTCACTAGTAAACCTTCACCTAAAAGATGATAGCGGGGGGCATTATAGATTAAGTTTTCAGCGCCACCACGTAAATGTGTGAGGGCCCTAGGGGGGGCGAATTCACGGGCTCTTTTACTCATTTTTAGTGAGGAAAGAGAAATGAGCTTTCCTTCCTTAACGGCTTGAGAAATCTCCATAGGGTTGAGTTCATCCAGCGTGTTAATGTTTACTAAAAGGCGGTTGAGATTTTTTAAATCTGTCGTTTTACGAATTTCCATCGCTTGAGAATCCACTACAATTGCTGCTCTTGGCAATAGCCATTGCCAAGTGCTCGGAGCTGGTTGTGCGATCACAAGAAAATTCTTTAAATTACCGCTAGTATAGATCCGTAAGAGATAGGGGCAATTGTGAAATTTACCTTGAGCATCAACATCGATTAACGGACGAGTTTGAGAGGGGAGTATACTAGCCAAGCTAGTTTTTAAAAAATCGGGATGAGACCAATTGCTTTTTTGCGGTTTCAGGTGGGTGATCTGTGCATGCACTAATGCCATTGCCGCATCAATGACAGTTTCGATAGCCTTAATTTCATCTTTATCGCTTTCACTGCTAATTTTCAGGTAAACGGTACCAATCAGCAAAGTAATAAAAGCTAAAATGATCGCTCCTAAACTAAGCACAAACCCCCAGCTTGGTTGAGCATAAGTTAGAGATTTTTCATTTCTATCAATGCGTTTACGCTGATAAGTTTGCTTTGGAGGCACTGAAGTTGCTGAAATAGATTCTAAAGAGGGGTCTTCCTCCATAGAAGTGCTTTGATCATAATTTTCTGAACCTTGCGAATCCTCTGAATGAATTTGGGAAGTATTAAAGACTTCTACTTCTTGGACAATTGCAGCAACATCAATTTTTTCAGGGGCAACTTCTACTTTGGTTTCTTTGGATTTTTGTTGTTCATGCTCAGGTGTGGGGGGGAGGGTACATTCCGCCTTTAACGGTAATGGAAAATCTAGATTATCCTCAGAAACCTTTGAAAAGGCTTGATCGGGTTCAGCCATCTTTGTCAAAAACTGACGATCTGGTCGTTGTGCAGGTGCGCCCTCTTCCCCAAGGTTTGAGCTCTCTACTTCTATATCAATACGCGTTTTTTCAATTGTGAGCTGAGCTTTGCCCTGGATGCTTTTTTTGCGAAAAGGGAGGTCGTTTAGCGCAATAAAGGGATCATTTGCATTGTTATAAACGTAAAAGCGACCTTCTCGCTCGTAAATTTCCGCATTGATCGTTGCTTGAGCAGCGGGAAATAATTCAAGATCTACTTGACTACCCGAGCCAATTTTAACGAAAGATTTATTAAAAATAATTTCTTCCGGTTCGCGGTTATTTCGATATATTGTCAATTTAATCATCTTGAATCCTCATCAATCTTGGAATCAAGACGCTACATGCTCGAGTCTTTTTTCCTAAGCTGACTTTCTAGCATACTTTTGAAGCATCAGTCAATAGAAGAGTCTATGACTTTTTACTTTTTTAGATAAAAAGTAGCGCAAAAGGCTTGAATAAAAATTGGCACCAGGATTAAAAGGGTGTTTTTGCTATTTTTTTTGCTTAAATTTCTGATGATAAATAAACTGATAAAGTTTGAGAAGCTCAAAACGCTTTGATTTTAAAGATGTTGAGTTTTTTATTCTTTAAAAATTAAATGTATTAGATTATCATAGGTTTTTTTCTTTTTCCTTAGAAAAACTCGATGTTTTGCAGCTCGAAAATTTGCAAACTACAAAAGGAGATGTGCGTGGCCTCACTTTTTGAATTATTAAAACCAGCACCCCATATTACACCCATTGAAGACCCAGAAGTCGTAAAAAATACCTATTCCTACTGGAGAATTCGTATTTTATATTCTATGTTTGTCGGGTATGCTTTGTATTATTTTACGAGAAAAAGTTTTACCTTTGCCATGCCTGGCTTAATCCAAGATTTGCACTTTGACAAAACGCAAATTGGTTTGCTGGGTAGTATTTTTTCAATTACCTATGGAATAAGTAAGTTTGCCAGTGGAGTCGTTTCGGATCGATCAAATCCTCGCTATTTTATGGCTATCGGTTTAATGATCACGGGCATCACAAATATTTTATTTGGTTTCTCTTCCTCCATCTTACTTTTTAGTGTGTTTTGGGGATTAAATGGATGGTTCCAAGGTTTTGGCTGGCCGCCTTGCGCGCGGTTTTTAACTCACTGGTACTCTCACTCAGAGAGAGGCTCCTGGTGGTCCACCTGGAATGTTTCACATAATGTGGGAGCTTTTCTTATTCCTTGGATTACGGGCGCATGTCTGCAATTCTTTGGATGGCGCTTTGCCATGTATTTACCGGGTTTGATTTGTATCATGGGTGGTTTTTTTCTAATTAATCGCTTGCGCGATACACCTCAATCACTAGGGTTGCCCGCCATCGAAGATTTTAGGCAAGATTATGCCGGATACAGTGGGCAGGAAAATCAAGAGAAAATTTCTGCAAAAGAAATCTTAGTGGAGTATGTGCTAAAAAATTGGTACATGTGGATGCTTGGCCTGGCCTATTTTTTTGTTTACGTCGCTCGAACTGGAGTCAATGAATGGACTGTATTATTCCTGCTAGAAGAAAAAGACTATAGTGTCATGGGAGCCAATGGGTGCGTATCTCTCTTCGAAGTAGGGGGCTTCTTCGGAAGTTTATTCGCCGGTTGGAGTTCTGATCGTTTATTTGGCGCTAGAAGAGGGCCAGTTAACGTGATTTTTGCGGTGGGCATGTTAGTCTCAATTTTGCTGTTTTGGATTGTTCCTAAAGGGTATGCTATCCTCGATTCGCTAGCCATATTTTCGCTCGGTTTTACCATTTTTGGCCCGCAAATGTTGATTGGGGTGGCTGCAGCAGAGCTTTCTCATAAAGAAGCTGCCGCTACATCGACTGGATTTGTGGGTTTTTGTGCTTATATGGGGGCGGCTTGTGCCGGTTATCCTCTTGGAAAAATTACCGATGATTTTGGATGGGAAGGCTTTTTCTTCTCAATGATCGCCTGCTGTGCCATTTCAATTTTTGCGCTTTTGCCACTATGGAATGCTTCTCGAAATCCTCGATTTATACCAGTAAAAGGAGCTAAAGCTGCTTAGCAGCTTTAGCTGCGTTTTTTGATCAGTTCTGCAAGCTCTTTTTTAGACACCTTTTGAAGCTGGCCTAGGTCGTTGATAATGAAGTTTTGTTTAGAAGGATTTTGAAAAACTTGTAAGCCTAAAGTCGCAAGTTTTTGATTATCTTTAGACTCTTTCCAACCGGGAGGTAACTGGGCGCGCAATTCTTCAGTGGCTTTAATTTGAGCAAGGCTTACAGGTACTTTTGAATAATCTTCTTTTCCATCAATGACCAGTAGCATGTGAAATTTCCCTTCATTACCTTTTTGGAGAAAAAACTGTGTGCTATCCTCAGGTTCTTCAGGATCAAGAAAAAGCAATAGCCCGGCGGAAAATTCGGTAAGCTGAACTTGATGATTATCGTAAAGTTCCCTTTCAGTGTCTAGCGCTGCGTGCTCTTCTTTTGTCAAAAACAATTCGCCCTTAGAGGCTCTTTCACCCAAAAGTGCGACTACTCTTTCTTTCCTGGTCTCTTTTGTGTTACTTAACTCCTCCCTTTCTTCAGTTTCTGCCATAATTTCATTTAATACCTCATCAGACTTCTTTTTGAAATCTTTAATGGCGTCTTTGACATGATTTTCAATTTCTTCGGGCGACTTTTTTATGTTAGGAAAATCTATGGCTAGGGCGGGACCTAGAGCTTCAGACATGACTTTTACTGGTTGTTTCATTTCTTCTGCAGTAGGTTTTCTGCTTCCAAGCTGACGTCCAATTCCTCGGGCCGCTTCATTAAAGTAAGCTTTTAAGGCAATTTCCTCAATTTGGCCGCGCTTTGTATCCAGATCAGGAAATCCCTTTTCGGCTAATTTCACTATAATTGTATCAACAAGCGGTCCGCGATTCGGATTATCGGTCTCAGCCGTAATTTGACCAGTGAGGTAAGGAAATAAAAATCTTTCCACTTCATTGCTCACTTCTTGGTTTAGCCGTGAATCGTGAGAAGGAGTTGTCGGTTTAGGAGTGGCACCAATCGATGGGGGAGAATTCGTAGGAGAGGGGTTCGGGGTTTTCGAAAAAGAAGGCAGCCCTTCTCTATGAGTTGCACTAGTCCAGGCGAGATCCTTTTTAGTGGATTGATTTAGAGAAATGGGGGGGCTCATGAAGGAATTTGGCTTTTTTGAAGAAGAAAACTTAGGAAACTTGCTTTTTATTGTACTTACCAACTTGCCAATGAAGGTCTTGCTAAACTTGAATTCTTTATATTCTTTAGAAGGCAACGTATTTTTCTTGGGGGGGTGAATCTTATTTGACACATATTTCTGAATGTTCTGGAGGATGTTGGATTTTGTTGATTCTAAGGATTTTACTTCTCTGCCGTGACCATTACCTTTAATAACTTCAGGGCTATCCAGCTGCCGAGAAGCGGTGAGGTCCCCACCAGATGTTGGTATATTCCCTGGTGTTCTATCCATAGATAACCTCCCCAAATAAATAATCATCATTTAGTTCTCAAATATATTATACCAGAATCAAATATTTATTATACTTTTTTTGAACTCATTGCCATACTTAAATGCAAAAAACGAAATAGAGTCAAAAACTGAAATTTAATCCTTAAATTCTAACAGACAAAATGTTCAGTTTGATATTCTTCTGATGATATCAATTGGATTTAGGTTTTCATATGTGGGTTCCCTTACACGTTCATTCTCAATATTCTATTTTAGATGCTTCAGCCTCCATCTCGGCAATTGCGGAAAAATCCGCCGAATTTGGTTTGCCGGCGGTGGCTTTGACGGATCATGGAAATATGCACGCCGCTGTGGAGTTCTACAAAGCATGCCTGGACGTTAACGTCAAACCGATTATTGGATGTGAAATTTATGTGGCGCCTGAATCTCGTCTTGATCGTAAGAAAATAGGGAATCGAGCTGACTATCATTTGACTTTGCTAGCCAAAAATGCTCAAGGATATCAAAACTTATGCAAACTTTCTTCAATTGGTTTTATTGAAGGATTTTATTACCATCCGCGGATTGATTACGAAGTTTTAGAAAAATATAAAGAAGGACTAATCTGTCTTTCAGGCTGCTTAAGCAGCCGCTTATCAGCCGAAATTTTACAGGGTTCTGCAGAAAGCATTCGGTCCCATATTCAAAGGTTTCAAGGGCTATTCGGTGAAGACTATTACTTAGAGATGCAAAGACATCAGATGAGTGAAGAGGATTTACACCGGGATGGATTTTATCAAGAGACGTGGCTGTATCAAAATTATCAAGAGTATATCCAAAAACAGCAGAAGGTGAATGAAGCGTTGG
>Ga0105046_10001030_pt1 | contig 41744 bp, 37 predicted proteins | sample MAT03_FD_78385 | JGI IMG/M metagenome (GOLD analysis project Ga0105046, IMG submission 78385) | Freshwater microbial communities from Lake Fryxell liftoff mats and glacier meltwater in Antarctica - MAT-03 (megahit assembly) | ecosystem: Environmental > Aquatic > Freshwater > Ice > Liftoff... | reverse complement strand
GTAAACCGGCCCGTGATAGCCCGGAACGTTCGCGAATATCTGCCTTACATGGCGACCGAGAACCTGATGATGGCGGCCGTGCAGGCCGGGGCGGATCGTCAGGAAGTGCACGAGGTGGTGCGTCAGCACAGCCATGCCGTCACCGATCGCATCAAGCAGGGCGAGGGTTCGGCCACGGAATTGCTAACGAGACTCAAGGGCGAGAAAGCGTTCGCGAAGGTGGACTTCAACGCCGTCCTGGATGCGAAGGAATACGTGGGCCGATCGCCAGAACAGGTGGACGAGTTCGTAGCGGCCGAAATCGGACCGATCCGCCAGCGCTACGCAAAGGTACTGGGGCAGACGGCGGAGTTGCACGTCTAGCCGCTTGTGGCTCAGCGCTGTGACCCATCAATCAATCACCTGGAAGTGTGTGACCCGACTTTGAATTGAGTCTCAGGTAACCATAGCGCGAATCCTCATGCGGGTGACCACACTCCCAAGCTTTTGGACCACGCCCATGGCTCAACCACTTGTCGTCGCGCATCATCTGGTTTGGACTGCCTACCGAAGGCGGTTGGAAGGTGTTCCAGTTTCATCCCGAACGGATTCGCAATACCATTCGCTACATCGAGCGGAACCCGCTACCAATCGGCGAGCCCATTCCAAGGCGGCCATTTGTGGTGGACTATGATGGTTGGCCTCTTCACCGCGGGCATAGTCCAAATTCGCCGTACGCGAAAGCGTTGAGGGCAGCGGGACTTTACATCCACGAAGACGACGATGATCCGCGTGTTGAGCGCCAAGCCCCAAACGGCGAGGAAAGGTATTACATGAGTCGCACGCCATCGTTGTTCGCGAACGATCCCGAACTGCCCCTCGAGCTACCCGAGTCGTGGCGGACATCTCTTGCGGATGAAACTTCCCAGCCTTACTGGCCGGCACTTATGCAGTTTGTGGAATGCGAACGAGCCGAGCACGCGGTCTATCCCCCGGCGGACGAAGTGTTCAACGCGTTCCGGTACACGCCGGTGGAATCGGTCAAGGTGCTGCTGCTCGGCCAGGGCCCTTAGCCCGGTGCGGGCCAGGCCCACGGCCTGTGTTTCTCCGTGAAGCCAGGTGTGAACTTGCCCGCGTCCCTCCGGAACATCTACCGCGAACTTCGGGACGATGTCGGTGCGAAGCCCGTGACGCACGGTTACCTCAAATCGTGGGCCACGCAGGGTGTGCTGATGTTGAACGCGTGCCTCACCGTGCGAGCCGGAGCCCCGAACTCGCACGCGGGCAAGGGATGGGAGAAGTTCACGGACGCTGCGATCCGGGTTGTGAACGACCTGCCGAGGCGAGTGGTGTTCCTGCTCTGGGGCACCTACGCAAGAAAGAAAGCGAAGCTCATCGACACGGCCCGGCACACGATCATCGAGGGTGTGCACCCGTCGCCTCTGTCGGCGTATAACGGGTTCTTTGGAAGCCGGCCATTCTCAAAAGTGAACGCAGCGTTGGTCGATGCTGGCGATACGCCAATTGACTGGCAGTTGCCCGAAGATCCGAAGTGAGACCTGGCGAGCAGGGGACGTCAGTCCCCCGAGTCTGTCCTTGAACCGATGCGCAGAAACTTGGGGGGCTTACGCCCCCCGCTCGCCAGCTTGTTGATACCAATCGGACGTCTACTTCTTCACTTCGTACTCGGCGTCAATCACGTCGTCCCCGCCCTTGCTGGCGGCTTCGCTGCTGGGTGTGGCGCCGGTTCCGCCCGCGGCGGCCGAGGCTTGCAGGTGCTGCATCATCGCGTTGCTCGCGGTTTCGAGCTCGGCAATCGCACCCTTGAGCGCGGCCACGTCGGTGCCCTTCATCGCGGCCTTCACCTTCTCCACGGCCCGGTCGAGCGGAGCCCGGTCGGGGGCGGAGACCTTGTCACCCGCGTCGGCCAGGGCCTTCTCGATCAGGTGGATGCGGTTGGACGCCTCATTGTGCACATCCGCGAACTCGCGTTTCCGCTTGTCCTCGTCCGCATGGGATTCCGCGTCCCGCTTCATCTGCTCGACCTCATCCTTGTTAAGGCCGCTCGATCCCTCGATGCGGATCTGCTGCTGCTTGCCGGTGCCGACATCCTTGGCGGAGACGCTGAGCACGCCGTTGGCGTCGATGTCGAAGGTCACCTCGATCTTCGGCGTCTGCCGTGGGGCCGGTGCGATGCCGTCCAGGTGGAAACTACCGATCTGCTTGTTGTCCTTCGCCATCGGCCGTTCGCCCTGGTAAACCTGCACCTCAACGCTCGGCTGATTGTCCGCGGCCGTGGTGAAGACTTCGGTCGCTTTCTTCGGGATCGTTGTGTTCTTCGGGATCATCACCGTCAGCACGCCGCCCAGCGTTTCCAGTCCAAGCGACAGCGGAGTGACGTCGAGCAGCAACAGTTCCGACCGACTGCCAAGCAGTAAGTGCGCCCCCTGGATGGCGGCGCCGATCGCGACCACTTCATCCGGGTTCACGCCGCGGTGGCCTTCTTTGCCGAAGATCTCCTTCACGAGCGCCTGCACGCGGGGCATACGGGTCATACCGCCGACCATCACGATCTCGTCGATCTGGTTCGGCTTCAGCCCAGCGTCCTGCAGGGCCTGCAGCGCCGGCTTCTTGCAGCGTTCGATCAGGTGATCGACCATCCGCTCGAACTGGTTGCGAGTCACCGAGAGCATCAGGTGCTTCGGCCCGCTCGCATCCGCCGTGATGAACGGCAGGTTGATGTCGGTGTTGGTCTGCTGGCTGAGGTCCTTCTTGGCCCGCTCGGCCGCTTCCTTGAGCCGTTGCATCGCCATCGCATCTTTGCGAAGGTCGATGCCGTTCTCCTTCTTGAATTGATCGGCGATGTGGTCGATCAGCACCTGGTCGAAGTCGTCGCCGCCGAGGTGCGTGTCGCCGTTGGTCGACTTCACCTGGAAGACGCCGTCTTCGCCCACTTCGAGGATGGAGATGTCGAAGGTGCCGCCGCCGAGGTCGAAGACGGCGATCTTCTCATCCTTCTTCTTGTCGAGGGCGTACGCCAGCGCACCGGCCGTCGGCTCGTTGATGATTCGCATCCGCTGCTTGACGATCTTGCCGTCGGCACCGGGAATCTCGTAGTCGGTGTCAAAGCCGGCGATGGAGGCGGCGTCGATGGTGGCCTGCCGCTGGGCGTCGTTGAAGTACGCCGGCACGGTGATCACTGCCTTGCGGACGGTGTGCCCGAGGTAAGCCTCGGCCGCTTCCTTGAGCTTGCGGAGGATCATCGCAGAGATTTCCGGCGGCGTGAAATTCTTGCCGTCGATGTCCACCTTCACGAGGTCGTTGGGGCCCCCGGCGATCTTGTACGGTACGAGCTTTTCCTCGCTCTCGACTTCGTTATGGCGTCGGCCCATGAAGCGCTTGATGGAGTAGATCGTCCGCTTCGGATTGGTGATGGCCTGCCGTTTGGCCGGGTCGCCCACGAGGCGATCGCCCTTGTCCGTGAACGCGACGACGCTCGGCGTCAGGCGGTTGCCTTCCTGATTGGCGATGACCTTGACTTCGTTGCCTTCCATGACCGCGACGACCGAGTTCGTGGTGCCGAGGTCGATGCCGATGATTTTCTCTTCTGCCATGATTCGGGCTCCAGGGTTGGTTTTCGGGGTGTTATTCGTTCACCATACTTGAGGAACGGTGGACTTGTGTCAGTTTGATGAACAGGGTTGCTCCTGTTCGTCGTTATTCCTCAGATTGGAGAGACCTCAGCCATTAAAGGATTCGGAGCACGTCAATTCTCGCTCGCAAGTCCTATGCCGGTCGGGATGTTGAAGATGCTAGTGTCTAAGTACTTTCTTTCCAGTAACTTCGGAAGACAATCTGAAGACCAGTTCCAGCAGGCGGGCCCTTTCCCCTGCAATTTTGGCAGGTTCGAGTCGGTCAGAACGCTCAAGAGCTCGATGGCGATCTCCTCAGCCGTTCCAATCCGAACGGAAAGTCCATCGGGATAGAGAGAACTGGCTTGGCCTTCATTGACGGTCCTGCACGGCACCGGTACATTTTGACATAACTTTCTCTTCCTTCCTCCGCCGCGGGTCGAACCCATGACGCGCAAGTCGGATAATGTTGCAGGCTCGCCGGTCAACGAAAAGGCGATCGCCGCCAACCTGAAGGCCTTGCGAGTTCAGATTGATAAACTCGACACTCAGATTGTCGAGCATCTGAACAAGCGAGCCTCCGTGGCGGCACAGATCGGCAAAGTAAAGTCCGAGCAGGGGGGCGAGGTGTACTCCGCCGCCCGCGAGGAAGAGGTGCTGGCGAACGTGCTGGCCGCCAGCAAGGGGCCGCTCACGGAGGTGACCCTCAAGGCGATCTTCCGCGAACTCATCAGCGGCAGCCGATCGCTGCAAAAACAGACCAAGATCGCGTTCCTGGGGCCGGAATATAGCTACAGCCATCTGGCGGCTCTGGAGAAGTTCGGCGAATCCGAATCGTACATGCGCACGGCGTCCATCGCTGCGGTGTTCGAGGAAGTCGGACGCCGCCATGCGGATTACGGCGTGGTCCCGCTCGAGAATTCGACCGATGGCCGCATCGCGGACACGCTGGATATGTTCATCCGGATGCCGCAGATCCGTATCTGTGCCGAGATTCGGCTCCGCGTCCACCATCACCTGCTGGCCAACTGCGAGCAGCCCGAGATCATGCGAGTGTACAGCAAGGCCCAGGCACTCTCGCAGTGCCGAACCTGGCTGTCGAAGAATCTGCCGCACGCCTCATTGCACGAAGTCTCAAGCACCACCGACGCGGCCCGGCTGGCGACGACGGAGAAGAACGCCGCCGCCGTCGCCAGCCGCCAGGCCGCCGTGCGATACGGGCTGCGAACTCAGTTTCAGAATATCGAGGATTCGCCCTTCAACGAGACTCGCTTCGCCGTCATCGGCCAGTCGGACAGCGCCCGCACCGGCAAGGACAAGACGGCCGTCATGTTCCAGGTGCAGCACACGCCCGGTTCGCTGGTGGATGCACTCTCCATCTTCAAAAACAACAAGGTGAACCTCACCTGGGTGGAATCGTTCCCTTACAAGGAAGCGAAGGGCGAGTATGTCTTTTTCGTGGACTTCGAGGGCCACCGTGAGGACCAGAAGGTGAAGAAGGCGATCGCCGCCCTGGAAGCGGAGTGCGACACCGTCAGCGTGCTAGGCTCGTTCCCAATGGCACTGGCGTCTGACGAGTGAGGCGGCCGGTTTTCGATCGGGATCGTGTTCAAGGAAGCCAACCGAGCGAGATGACGAAAGGAAACGCGGCCTGAAGCTTGGCGTCAGCGGTGACCAACTTGCAGCCCTCTTGCCCGGCAGGGGCGACGTAGAGGCAGTCGTAAACGGCGATACGATGCTTGGAGCCAATCCCAATGGCTCTTGCCAGCAGCGGAATGTGAGAGTGAAGATTGGGTTTCGTGGAGAGCACAACGTTCCAAAGCCCCAGGGATTGCCCCACTGGGATTCGCCTCAGGCTTTTGTCAAAGCGAAAGCCACTTCGACAGGCAACACGTCGGGAGCGATAAGCCAGTGTGCTCCTGAACGATACTCTGCTCGGAAACGAAGTGCTTTATCGGAATCTGCTTCGTGGATGACCCACTTCAAAGCCACTGACGAGTCGCAGACGTGGTTCATTCGCCGTCACGCGCATCGCGGATCAAATCCACGGCGATGTCCAAAAGCCCATGCTTTCGGTGGATCTCCTCCGTGATAGTACGGCCCCGCTCGTGGATTCGCTAATAAAGATCGGGCGGAATCGGAATCCCTCGGGCGAGAAAGTCCATCACCGCCTTGTTCTCCTCGGCCAGGTCGGGCGGAAGAGCGTCGCGGTTCGCATCGATTTCGGGTTCTGTCGCGATATCCATAGAGCAATTCTCCCAGAAAACCCAGGCTCGTCAAGCGATTCCGCGAGCGGCAACGGTTTCCTCTGAAGCCGCTCCTGCTACACTAGCTACTACTCCCTGTTGTCTTCGCCTCGTGAAAGCCCGCAACCATGATTCTCGTCATTCGACCGGATGCCAGCCTCGAACAGATTGACCACGTCATCGAACGCGTCAAGGAGCTCGGTTTTACCCCGCACGTCAGCCGTGGCGAGAGCCGGACGATCATCGGCGTCATCGGCGATGAGCGAAAGCCGCAGACCGAAAACTTCTCCGCGATCCCCGGCGTTGAACAGGTTCTCTCCATCATGAAGCCGTTCAAACTCGCCAGTCGGGAGTTCAGCAAGTCGGACACCGTGGTGAAGGTCGGCAAAGTCCGCATCGGCGGCGGCAGCCTCGCCATGATTGCTGGCCCCTGCGCCGTGGAAACTTACGAGGTGATGGACACCGTTGCCAAGTATGTGAAAGCCGGAGGGGCGAACATCCTCCGCGGCGGCGCCTTCAAGCCGCGAACAAGCCCGTACGCCTTCCAGGGGCACGGCGAGGATGGACTCAAGCTCCTCAAGGAGATCGGCCAGAAATACGACATGCCAGTCGTCACCGAGGTCATGGATCCACGGCAGGTCGACCTCGTGGTCAAGTACGCGGACATGCTTCAGCTGGGTGCCCGCAACATGCAGAACTTCGACCTGCTCAAGGAAGTCGGCAAGACGAGAACACCGGTCCTCCTCAAACGCGGCATGAGCGCCACGGTGAAGGATCTGCTCATGTCCGCGGAGTACATCCTCTCCGAAGGCAACATGGACGTGGTGCTCTGCGAACGCGGCGTCCGCAGCTTCGAGGACAGCACGCGGAACATGCTCGACATGAGCGCGGTTCCGAACGTCAAGGGCCAAAGCCATCTGCCAATCATCGTGGACCCAAGCCACGCGACCGGCCGGCCGGACCTGATTCCCAGCATGTGCCGGGCAAGCGTCGCCGCCGGAGCGGATGGCGTCCACGTCGAGGTGCACAACTGCCCGGAAAAGGCGATGTCCGACGGCCCGCAGGCCCTGCTGCCTCACCAGTTCCTTGACATGATGGGCGACCTCAAGCGCCTCGCCGAGGCCCTGAACCGGCACTTCTGGTCGCCGGGCGAGAACTGAGCAGGATTTCAACTCGAAGGTGAGTATCGGCCACGTACGAGGGCGTCGTCCTCAAGGTTTCTCCGAGGCGATGTGGATCGCCCGAAGCAACTCAAAATCGGTCGGGTCAAACGCCACGACGACAGGGCCCAGCAGCGCTTGCCAGGCGTCACGCTGGGCAGGCGTGAACGTGGCCTCGATCTCGCGAAGTGTCTCCTGGCGAAGTTTGAGCAATTCCTCGCGAAGCTTGGTGTCATCGCCATCGACCGCTCCACTGAGATAACGTGACTCCTCCGTGGCGTAGGTGCGAACCGTCGCAAGTATCGAGTCCACTTGCACTGGAGCGAACTGCAGAGCAGATTGCACCGAAGCGTCTGTGAAAGCCTGGGGTCCGCGTAAGCGACGATCGATCTGGCGAAGCCGCTGCCGCTGGGATGGCTCGAGGACCTGATTCGCGAGATCGAGGGTTGCCTTCCGTGTGGCGGCCTCGTGGTCGATGGCGATTCGTCGTAGCGGATTCACATCGCCGGAGGCCCCTGCTGCGATCGACAAGATACGGCGTAGCCGGGCCTCGTCGAGATGACGCATCTCGGCGACGATAGCCGTCACCTGGGGGATCGTGAGTTTCAGTTCCTTCCGCACGCTCTTGTGAAACAGCAGCCGGGCTGCGGTCGTTTCGACGGCGGCTTCGCTCGGCACATCGCGCGGAATGGGCGCCGCAGCGAGACTGGTGCCGAGCAGTGAGATCAGGATCAGGACGCGAGCGAAAGTCACCTCAATGCGAAGCGGAGAGTGCCACCGTCGCGAAAGCGACCATTCGAGGCTGCTCATCATAAATCCCTCGCTTCGCGTCGCGGCCACGCTTCGGAGGATGGAAGGCGACCTTGGCACTTCCTGCCATCTTATCGCAGAAATGGCCCGATCAGATGGGCTACCTCCTTTCTCTCCCTTTCTGGCCGCAGTTGACAGGTTTGGCCAAGCGACTATAAGGTGCGTCAATCTTGAGGTCGAGGGGCACGGATGCCGGCTTGGTTGCGATGGGTGCTGGGCACGGTCGTGGTGTTGATCGTGGCGGGAGGGCCGTTTGCCTTCTTTCGCTACGAGTACGCCCACGCCAAGCGATTCCGCGAGGTCGTGCCGGGCCGGTTCTATCGATCGGGGCAACTCACAGCGGATGGCTTTCGCGAAGTCTTCGAGAAGTACCGGATTCGCACCGTCATCAACCTCCAACACGAGAACCCGGACCCGCATCTCCCCAACCGCTGGATGGGCAAGCCGATCATTCGCGAGAGCGAGATCTGCAAGGCTCACAACGTGAACTACATCCTGCTAACGCCAGACATTCTGCCCGAACCGAACAGCGTGGAGACTCGCCCGCCCGTGGTGGATGACTACCTCAAGATTCTCGACGACGAAACGAACTACCCCATCCTGGTTCACTGCAAAGCCGGCTTACATCGCACCGGTCGGCTGACGGCGATTTACCGCATGGAATACGAGGGCTGGAGCATCGGGGCCTCGATGCGCGAACTCCGCGATAACGGCTACGGCTACATTGCGGCGAGCGAGAACGATCCTTACGTGATTCAGTTCGTGCAGAATTACCAGCCCCGGAAAGTGACGAGTGGCGAATCGCGAGTCGCGAGTCCGCCTTCTCACGCCACGCGCCACTTGCCTCACGCCACTTTGAAGACGGGGGAACGCCCATGATCTTCGGGCTTGGCACGCTGGACCGGATGCTGCTCTATGCGTTCTTTCGATCGTATCTGATCGTGTGGACCAGCATCCTGAGCCTTTACATCATCATCGACCTGTTCATGAACATTGACGACTTCACCAGTCGCGGCGGCGGTCTGCTGGCGGTGGTGAAGCACATCACAAGCTACTATCTGTACCGAATCACGCAGATCTTCGGCATGCTGGCGGAGATCATCACGCTGCTGGGGGCGATGTTCACCGTCTCGTGGATGCAGCGGAACAACGAGCTTCTGCCCCAGCTTTCCGCGGGGATTCCCACGCGCCGGGTGCTTCGGCCGGTGCTGCTGGGGTCGGCGCTGACGCTGGCGCTCGGGCCGATCAATCAAGAATTGATCATTCCCCGCATCGCCAATGAATTGATGACGCCTCGCAACGATCCCGAGATGGCGAAGGCGATCACGGTGCATGGCAGCTACGACTCGACAGGCGTGCACGTCGAAGGGATCGCGGCGTATCGCAAGGATCTGAAAGTTCAGAAGTTCTTCGTCACCTTTCCGGAATCGTCCCCCTCCGGCATGGTGCACATGGCCGCGGATGAAGCGGTCTACGTTCCGGCAGGACGAGAGAAGTATTCCGGCGGCTGGCTGCTCACGGGAACGACTCCGATTTCGTTCGACGGGGCGATGCCGCCCAATCTGGAGATGCTAAACTTCGGACGATTCTTTCTCAGGACGAACGAGGTGGACTTCGACAAGGTCACGCGAAGTGCGACCTGGTTCATGTACGCGTCGACGCCGAACCTTCAGCAGCTTCTCTCCGGCGTGGAGCCGCGCCGGCTGGCACCGGTGGCTGTCATGTTCCATATGCGGATCACCCGGCCCATCACGGGCACGCTCCTGGTGCTTCTCGGTCTGGCCGTGATCCTTCGCGATCAGACTCGGCACGTCTTCATCAGTGCTGGACTATGCCTGGCGGTCTGTGCAATCTTCTACGCCACGATGATGGGTTGCAAGTATCTCGGGGACAACGATTTTGTCACTCCCGCCCTGGCGGCATGGCTGCCAGTGCTCATCTTCGGGCCAATCTCGATCGCGTACTTCGACGCAATGCATACGTAAGGCGACTTATTCCAGGGGTTCGGAAGCCGTTCCCGTGAAGAGCGTTTCGATTGCTGGCTCAAATCCCCATCCCAAGGGTAATCAGTTCCGGTACGACCACTCCCCGATACGTCGTTCGTCGGCAGCGGTATCCGAGATCGCGGTACATGCGGATGGCGGCCTCGTTGGTGGCGGTCACTTCGAGGGACGTTCGCCTTGCCCCCATCGCACGGAAGCCGGCGAGGGCCTTCAGGAGCAACGCACGCCCCAACCCCCGGCCGCGGTGCTCGGGGAGGACTCCCAGGTTCTGAATCGCTCCGTAACCTTCGTCGTCCATCACACCCTGAACGGTGCCGACGCATCCATCATGCCCGCCGACGAGCCATGTCGCCGCGGGGCAGAAGCCGTGGCGATCGCGAATCGAACGCATCAGATCGCGGCAGCCATCCATGTACGCGAGGCTAGGAAACACTTGCGAATCGACCTCCTGCTGGAAGCAGAGGAACTTCACTTCCGCGTGAATATCGAGAAGAAGATCGTCCCAGTCGATCCACCCAAACTCGCCAGGCAATTGCGGCGCGGGGAGATCGCAGCGGAGGTCCAGTTCCATCCGGTAGCGTTTGAAATAGGTCAGCTTGGACATGGTGTGTGAATCGAGCCCAGGAAATTCAACCTTCGCATCGTAGCAGCCGATCGCGGGGAATGCAAAAGGCTCTTTGCGAGAAGAAGCAGCGAGAAGGGAGAAGGGAGGAAGCCTGCCGGCGATTTCTCGCCACTCGCTTCTCGGCAGTCCTTTGTCCTGAGTCCTCAGCCCTCACTTTCGACTACCCGGCCCCCAAGTCTGCTTCATGCGGTAAATCCCGAGGATGAGGCGGGGTCTCGAGCGGCCGACGATGGGCTCCACGCCACCGTAGAAGGTGGGGACGGTCATGGCGGAGAGGCTGTCGTCGAAAATCAGGCGCTCGACACACTCGGCGTCGTTGGGTGTCTTCAGGCGGTACCACTCGAAATCGCCTCCCGAGTAAGGCCGATAGAATCCCGTGGCGTCGGGATGTTCCGGCAGCACGAGCCAGTCGCCCGGTTGCACCTGCGGCCCGCCGGGAATGAAGTGACGAAGGCCTGCACGCTCGCCGTAGTACTGCATGCCCCAGTGGCCGACGAACCAGACGGTGCCCGAGTCGCCACGACCACTGGCCACTTCGGTGACTCGTACGATCGCGGATCTTTCGATCGAGGCCTCGTAAGCGTCCAGCAGTGCGAAGAGGCCGCCTGCCACGATCGCAGCGGGCAGCACCCAGCCTGACGGCGCACGCGCCGGGTGAGCCCGGCGGACCCGGCTGACGACGCGCGCCAGCAAGACTCCCGCAGCGACCGTGGTGCCGATCAGCCGCCGCCCGGCGGGGAAAGGCGTGAGGGTGAAATAGCCAGCGACTTCGATCGCGAGCCAGCCGACGAGGAAGAGGCGTGCCCAAGACCGTGAATGTCGCCAGCGGGGGCCATGGTGCCATTTGAGGAACAGCACCCCGATCGCGGCGAGAACGGTGAGCCCCGCCCCGGCTCCCAGCGATCGCCAGAGCAGCGACGTCAGGGTTAGCTTCTCGCGATTGGGCTGGGAGCCGGCGATTAACACGGTGTCCGGAAACGGGAAGGCGACGACGAAAACCAGTCCGACAAGCGACAGCATCGCGGCCAGGCGGACGAGCCATGGCGGCCAGCCGACGACACTCGCGGCCCAGAAGCCGAGCATCCCCAGGGTGGCTCCGAGGAAGCTGAAGAAGGCTGGCACGAGAGCCCACTTCCGCGTGAAGATACTTTCCTCGGAGGCCGACTGCTGATCGCGAAGGTGGAAAAGAAAGTGCGACTGGCCGTAGCGTTCGAGCAGCCAGGCTTCCCAGAGTGTGAACAGCAGGGCCGCCGTCGCGAGTGCGATGACGGTCAAGCCGATGCGCCGCTGCAAGAGCCCCGCCCAGGCAAGGACGACCGGCATGATGAGCATCGTGTACTTCGTTTGCAGTGCGAAGGCGAGGGCGATTCCCGCGAGGATCGCCAGCGAGCAGGAATGGCGATCGCAGGCACGAAGAAAGATCACGAGGCTCGCGAGCCCGAGAGCCAGGGCGGGGATATCGAGCATAAAGTTGAAGGTCGGCAGGATCGCGGGCGAGAAGATCAGCAGCGCGAGCGCCGGTCGTTCGGCTCCGCGGGCGAATCGATGAAGAAGGGCGTTCAAGGACCACGCCAAGAGCCCGGCGAACGGGAAGAGCCAAAGTTTCAGAAGGATCAGATTCTCGCCCAGGATGCCGATTCCCGCCGCGAGCCAGTAAGGCAGCACGGGCGGTGCAAGAATCGTCATCGCCGGCTCGGGAACGTGGTACCAAAAAAGGTTGAATCCGTAAGGATCGAGAGGATGCTGGGCGATCTGGCGAGCGAAGAGAAGATATGCCGTGTCGTCCACCACCACCGGCTTCGGCGCATTCGCGAGCGTGAGAAGCACAGCCAGGGCCAGCGGGTGGGTGAGCCGTCGCGCGAGCATGTCGAGAAGTCCGGTGACGGGGTGGGTTCGGAGGGGCACGCGTGCTAAGCTAGAAGAGATGTCGAGAAACCACAACGGACCTTATTGGGAGATGTCGCGCGGTGGATGAAGGATCAGCCACATTTGGGAAGCCGCAAGCTCTGCGGGCGTATCTGCTGGGTACGCTGACCTTCGACGAGACGGCCGTGCTTCAGCGCCGGCTGATGTACGAAGTCGCAGGCGATCCGAGCGCGGCCACGGTGTTACTCCTTGATCATCCGCCGGGCATCACAATCGGTCGGGAAGGCAGCCGCATTCACGTCCACCTCGGCGGCGACGCCCTCAAGTCTCGCGGTTGGTCGACGCAGTGGGTCGCACGTGGCGGCGGCACCATGCTTCATCTTCCAGGGCAAGTCGCTTGCTATCCCTTATTACCACTCGATCGCCTCGGCCTCACGGTTGCCGCCTATCTCGATCGGCTGCACGAAGCCGTTCTCGATATTCTGGCAGAGTCCAACATTCGGGGCGAAGTCGACCCGTCACGGCCTGGAGTTTTCGTGAACGGCCGCCGGATCGCTCATGTGGGGGCCGCCATTCGGAACTTCGTCTCGGGCTATGGCATCGTTCTCAACGTGAATCCGGATCTGGAACCGTTTCATGATGTGGCCTGTGATGGCGACTCCGAACCGATGACCAGCTTGCAGCGTGAGACGATCCATCGCGTGAGGCTTTCCGGAGTGCGTCAGCAGTTTGTCGAAGCGATTCAGAAGCGATTCGGGTTCACGCGGGTTTCCCTGTTCCATCTTCCACGAGTAGCCGCCTCCGTGCCGGGGTTCCATGCAATCTCTCAACGTGCTTCCTGAAGTTCCAGCGTCCGCCCTGGAGGCTCCCGCCGCGGAGGCTTCCGCCGGTCGGCTGCCATCGTGGTTGAAGCGATCGCTGCCTCGGGGCAACGGGAACTTCTTCACGCAGACGCTGCTCGAGGATCTCCGTCTCGAGACCGTTTGCGAGAACGCCCGCTGCCCGAACCGGCCTGAGTGCTGGTCTCGGCGCACGGCCACCTTCATGATCCTCGGCAACGTCTGCACCCGCCCCTGCGGCTTCTGCTCGGTGCCCAAGGGTGAACCGGTACATGTGGAGGACGACGAACCCGCTCGCGTCGCGGAAGCGGCGGAGCGTCTGGGCCTGCGGCACGTCGTCATCACGTCCGTGACCCGGGACGACCTGCCTGACGGCGGAGCGGATCACTTCGCTCGGTGCATCGCGGCCGTGCGTCAGCGGATGCCTTCGTCCGCGGTCGAGGTTCTGACGCCGGACTTCAACGGCGACGCGGAAGCAATCGATACAGTGATCAACGCGAAGCCGGACGTCTTCAATCACAACCTCGAAACGGTACCCAGGCTGTATCGTGTTGTCCGCGGCCGGGCGGCGTATCGACGCAGCCTGGACCTGCTCGAACGAGTGAAGCAGCGTTCGCCAAGCATGGTGACGAAGGCGGGGCTGATGCTCGGCATCGGCGAAACGATCGACGAACTCTTCGAAGTCCTGGCGGATCTGCGAGCCATCGGCTGTGATGTCCTGACGCTTGGGCAGTACCTGGCGCCGACCTTGAAACATATCCCGGTGGCACGCTGGGTGCCGCCGGCCGAGTTCGACAGCCTGGCGGCGACCGCTCGCCTGCTCGGCTTCCGCGAGGTGGTGGCCGGCCCGTTCGTTCGATCCAGTTACCATGCGGATGAAATGGTGCCAGGCCATGTCGCAGCCTCGAACAGTCCCGATCACGCTGCCTGAACTGGGCGCAGCGGCTCGATTCAGCCTTTGGCTCGTCAGCCTGGGTGAGTACGTCTTCGAAGGCGACCGGATTGCCGAAGTGATCGTTCCGGGTGCGACGTTCGATGTGTCCGCACCGGCCACGGGCCGCCTCCTTGAACGGAACGTTTCGCTGAACGAGGCGATCGTGACAGGGCAGGTTCTGGGATTGCTGCTGGAAGAGGAGGGAGATGCTTGATGCCCCGACCGCTCTTTCTCTCCCTGGATGGTCTCGATGGCACGGGCAAAAGCACCCAGTGCGGCCTGCTCGTGGACTGGCTGCGATCGCTGAAATACCCCGTCACCGCGTGCGTCGATCCCGGCGGCACGGAACTGGGCCAGAAGCTTCGCGAGATCCTGCTCTTCGGAAAACAGCACGCGATCTCGATGCGAACAGAAGCGATGCTCTTCATGGCTTCGAGAGCCCAGCTTGTCGACGAAACTATCCGACCTGCTCTCGAGCGAGGCGAGATTGTCGTCTCCGACCGGTATCTGCTCGCGAATGTCGTCTATCAGGGGCACGCGGGTGGGCTCGACCCCGCCGATCTTTGGAGCGTCGGGTCGATCGCCACGGGCGGGCTGGAACCGGATCTCACGCTCGTCTTCGATCTGCCGTTGGAAACAGCGATCATTCGTCGAGGCGTCGAGTCGGACCGTCTCGAGTCTCGCGATCTTGACTTTCACCGCGCCGTGAAGCGCGGCTTTCTCTTTGAAGCGGGGCGAAGGCCGGAGAAGTATCGCATCGTCGATGCCGTGCCGGATGCGGTCACGGTGCACAGGGTGGTTCGCCGTGAACTGGCGCGCATTCTGGCCGATCATGGCTGGGCCGCGGAAACGGAAGGGTGAAGCGATGCCCTGGGACCGTGTTCGCGGCCACGAAGACGTGAAGGCTCGTTTCCTGTCGGCTCACGAACGCGGCCGACTAGGCCAGGCGTACCTCTTCGCCGGGCCGGATGGTATCGGCAAGAGACTCGTCGCTCTCGAACTTGCGAAGTCCCTGCTCTGTGAGCGTTCCCCCGCGCCGCTGACGCCTTGTGGGAAGTGCCCCGGGTGTGTTCAGGTCGAAGCGGGAACGCATCCGGATCTTTTCCGACTGACCACGCCGGAAGGCAAGCACGAACTCCCCGTGGAGCAGATGCGGGAGTTCTGTGCCCGCATGTCGCTGAAGGCTTCACGCGGTACGAGGAAGGTGGGCATTGTCGAGGATGCGGACGACTTCAACGAGGAATCCGCCAACAGCTTCCTCAAAACACTCGAAGAGCCGCCCGCCGGTGCGATGCTGATCCTGCTCGCATCCTCGACGGACCGCCAGCTACCGACGATCCTTTCTCGCTGCCAGGTGGTGCGATTCAGCCCGCTTTCCCCTGACGATCTCCGAGCCGTGCTTGTGGCGAACGGAATCATTGATCCGACGCAGCGGGAGCGACTCGTCCGCCTGGGCCAGGGGAGTGCGGGCGCGGCACTGGCTTTGGCCGATGCCGATATCGACAGTGTGCGTAACAGCCTTCTGGAAGGCCTGACGTCGCCCCGGCCGAATTTCGCCAACCTCGCGGAACTTTGGTCGAAGTTCGTCGAGGAGGCCGGCAAGGACACCGCGGCCCAGCGTCAGCGGGCCTCGCTCTTGCTGCGATTTCTGATCGAAGCTCTCGATTCCGCTTTGCGCCTCTCGCTTGGAGCCGGCGTGAAGGGGCTCGACGCGAAAGAGACCGATCGCCTCGCGGCATTCGCGGAACGTGTCGGCACCGAAGCGATTCTCGACCTGATCGATCGCTGTCTCGAAGCGGACCTCCATGTGGAACGACGAGCCCAGATCATCCTCGTGATCGAATCGGTGATTGCACCGTTTATTCGAGCGAGCCATCCTGCGGCAACACCGCGATAATCCAGGGATGCACCCCACCGTTCGGGTTTCCTGTCTGAACGGTGGGCTCAGGAACTCGTATATCTCGATCTACACAGGAGGGCGTATGGGGCGAAAGAAACAGACCGTGCCGAGCGTCAACCTGAGCCCTTTACGAGCGGCCAGGCTGTACAAGCTTCTTAACGCTCTGAGTGTCACACCGCAGACCCGTATGGCGTTGAGGCGGAAGCTTCGCGTCGACGTCCGGGGATTCTACCGAGACGTCGAGTCGCTGCGGAAGTTCGGCATCGAGATCGAGACCGACAGCGCCAGCCGATACCTCCTTGCAGGGTCGATGGACGACGCCCTCGCTCGCTTCCCGCTTCCCGATCTCGGATTGAATGTTCGCGAAGCGATGCAACTGGTGAGCGGGGTTGCCTCCGCCCAGACGAAGTTGAAGCGGAAGATCGATGCGTTCCTGAACGGCACCTCGTTGAAGCGTGGGAAAAAGTAGCCTGTCACCTCCTCTTGCATTCCGCTTCGGTCTCCGCGTATCGTCCCGCATTCGCGCCATTCCCGCACAAGGAGGTGCCCATGCGAATCGCGATTATCATTCCCGCCCGTCATGCGTCGTCGCGACTGCCAGGCAAGCCGCTCTTGAAGGCGACAGGCAAGTTTCTGGTGCAGCATGTTTACGAACGAGCCTGTGCGGCGCAGTGTGCCGCGGAGGTGATCGTGGCGACCGACGATTCTCGCATCGTCGAGGCGGTGGAAAGCTTTCATGGCCGGGCGATGATGACCCGTGACGATCACGTCTCTGGCACCGATCGCGTCGCCGAGGTGGCGGAGCGCCTGTCCGCGGATGTGATCGTGAACCTGCAAGGGGACGAACCGCAGATCGATCCACGTGCCATCGATTCTCTGGTCCAGCAGCTTCGCGAAGCTCCGGCTTCCGAAATGGCGACTCTCGCGGTGCCGATCCGGGATCGGTCGCTTTACGACAATCCGAACGTGGTGAAGGTTGTGTGTGACAATCGTGGGCGAGCCCTGTATTTCAGCCGCAGCCCCATTCCGTTCTGCCGGGATGGCGAACCGGATTTCAAGGCCGAGCCCGCGAAATATCTTCAGCACCTCGGCCTCTATGCGTATCGACGCAAGGCCCTGCTGCAACTCGCGAAGACTCCCCCGCACCCCCTGGAAGAGATGGAGAAGCTCGAGCAACTTCGCATGCTAGGCACTGGCGGGGCCATTCAGGTCGGCGTCGTGCTCGAGTCGCACCGTGGCGTTGACACACCTGCGGACTACGAGGAGTTCGTGCGAACCTACCGCAGCTCGTCGTCGCGTCGGGCTGCGTAAACCCTGTGATTCAAAGTCAAGAGTCGCCCGGAGTTCACATGCTCTCCTGGCGACGCTTCCGCGTGATCGCCTGCGCTCGATTGGATCACGCCTTGCCGCCCCCATATGATAGTCTCTGGGCGTTTTCCCGGCCCCTTCGCACCTGCCGAGGAGAACAGAAGCATGAGCAAGCACATTTTCGTGACCGGCGGCGTCGTGAGTTCCCTCGGAAAAGGCCTTACCTCCGCCTCCATCGGCATGCTTCTCGAACGTCGCGGCCTCAAGGTTCGCATGCAGAAGCTCGATCCTTATCTCAACGTCGATCCTGGCACCATGTCCCCCTATCAGCACGGCGAAGTCTACGTGCTCAACGACGGCGCCGAGACGGACCTTGACCTGGGGCACTACGAACGCTTTACCAACGCCCCCCTTGATCGCCACTGCAACTACACCACCGGCAAGATCTATCAGTCCGTCATCAACAAGGAACGCAAGGGCGCTTACAAAGGCAAGACGGTCCAGGTCATCCCGCATATCACCGATGAAATCAAAGGCTGCATCAGGCTACTGATCGCGGACGACATTGATGTCGTCATCACCGAGATCGGCGGCACCGTCGGCGACATTGAAGGAATGCCTTACTTTGAGGCGATCCGGCAGTTCGCTCTCGAAGTGGGCAAGCCGAACTGCCTGTTCATCCATCTCACTTTGGTGCCGTACCTGAAGGCCGCCGGCGAAATTAAGACCAAGCCGACACAGCATAGCGTCCAGGAACTTCGCAAGATCGGCATTCAGCCGGACGTTCTCATCTGCCGCACGGAGAAGGAGATTCCCGAGGGCGATTGCGAGAAGATCGGCCTCTTCTGCAACATCGAGCGACGGGCTGTCATCGAGGAAAAGGACAAGGAATTCAGCATCTACGAGGTCCCGCTGGGCTTCGCCGACAAGAAGGTAGACCAGTTGATCGTCGATAAGTTGGGGCTCACCCCGCCGCGACCACTGTACATGGAAGACTGGCGGCAGATGCTCGAACGGATGCGGCACCCGGCTCACGAGGTGACCATCGGCTTCGTCGGCAAGTACGTGAAGCACCGCGACGCTTACAAGAGCGTGTACGAGGCGCTGGATCACGCGGGGATTGCTTGCCACAGTAAGGTTCGTGTGACGCGAATCGACGCGGAGAAACTGGAAACCGAAGGGTCCGAGAAGATGCTCTCCGGCGTGGACGGTCTGCTCGTGCCCGGCGGCTTCGACAAGCGAGGCATCAACGGCAAGATCGACGCCATTCGATACGCCCGCGAAACGGGTCTGCCTTTCTTCGGCATCTGCCTGGGCCTCCAGTGTGCCGCGATCGAGTACGCACGGAACGTGGTTGGCCTCGTCGGCGCCAATTCGACCGAGTTCGACAAGGCGTCGCCTCACCCGGTGGTCTGCCTCATGGAAGAGCAAATCGACGTGACCAACCTGGGTGGCACGCAGCGACTTGGAGCCTGGCCTTGCAAGCTCAAGCATGGCTCGAAAACTCAAAAGGCGTACGGCAAGGACGTGGTCAGCGAGCGACACCGACACCGGTATGAAGTGAACAATGCGTACCGCGAACGGCTCGCCTCCGCGGGGCTGATGATGAGCGGGACCAGCCCGGATGGATCGCTTGTGGAAGCGATCGAGCTTCCCGATCATCCCTGGTTCGTCGCGGTGCAGTGCCATCCTGAGTTTCAGTCAAAGCCGACGCAGGCCCACCCGCTGTTTCGCGAGTTCATCGCCGCGAGCGTGAAAGGTCGAGGCGTCCGAGCCGATCGACCAAGCGGTCGGGTGGCCGTCGCGCTGGGCTAGGATTCGTGGAGTCGCTGACGAGTCTACTGTGCCGCAAGGTGTGGACGCGACGGAAGATCTTGGCCAAACCCCAGGAACGTTTGCCCCTGGAGTGAGCGGAGCCCCGCATTGCGGATCACGGTGTCGGTGTCACGTCAAAGTCGATCGGCTTCATCTCGGTCGTGGCGCCGGCGACGTTGACTTCCTGTCCGAAACGACCAGGTGCTCCGCCGAGGAAGCCCTTCGCTTCGTGCCACACCACCATCTTCCACTTGCCCGGCGGGGCGTTCTTGATCTCGAACTTGCCGTCGGCGTCCGTCACGGCGTAGTACGGATGATCGAAGACGCGAACCCAGCCATTCATCCAGGGATGGATCGTGCACTTGTAACCGATCGGCGTGTTCTCAGCGACGAGCGGCATCGCGAACTTGTGCTGGCCGTTCGAGGGGACGGTCACGTTCAACTCGCCGTTGTTCGCACTCGTCCAGAAGAAGTTATGGGCCACCGGCGCGCTATTCTTCACCAGGATCGTGTCGCCGACGCGGGCGGTCTTCACACGCGGGATGAACATGCAGCAGGGCTGATCCAGCACCACGTCTTCAGCCTTGCGGGTCGCGTCGGAGGGGTCAATCTTGTCCTTGGGGAACGGGGCTCGCGGGTTTGGATCGTCGGGACGCAGCCACACGACGACATTGGAGATACCGCGGGTCTTCGGGTTCACGATCACATCTTCGGTCAGGATATCGCCTTTGGAAAGGCAGTGCGGCTTGTCCTGGGTCACGTTGACGGCCGCCCGTGCGGGGATGGCCTTGTCCGCGGGGAAGACGACCTGGCCCTTGATCGTGGAGCCCTGCTGGGCCTGGGCCGAGGAAAGTGTCGCAGCGAACCCGACCAGGGCTGCGGCGAAAAGAGAGAGACGAACACGGATCATGAGAGGAACACTCCAGAATAGGTGGGGCGTGAAGCCGTTGAGGGCCCGCGACGTTATTGTTCGCCGTCGACCTGCGGATGGCAACGCCTGCGGCCACCTATTTACGTTCGCCCCGGATGGGAATCGTTCAGAATCTTTAACACCTCCGCGTGGAGCTTGCCATTCGACGCGAGGACGTCCGGCCGTTCCGTGGTGGGAGTGCCAGCCCAGTCGGTGAGTTGCCCGCCCGCTTCTTCCACGATCGCCTTGACCGCACTCACGTCCCAGGCGTGAACGCCGTGATCGACCATCACATCACACGCACCCTCGGCGACGAGCACGAAACCGTAGAAGTCGCCGAAGCCCCGCTGGCGGTAAGTCTTTGCGGCCAGGTCGAGAAACATCGCCTCCCGGCCCGCGTTTCGGAACCAGGATATGCTCGAATAGCAGAGCACGGCTTGTGAGAGCCTGGCCACATCCGAGACGCGGATACGCCGTTCGTTGACGTACGCTCCATCGCCGCGAAGGGCCCGGTAAGTCATGCCAAGCAAGGGAACCTCGGCAACGCCGGCGATCTGTTCCCCTTGATATTCCAGGCCGACGAGCGTGCCCCAGAGCGGAATATGGCGAATGAACGACTTGGTGCCATCGATGGGATCGATGACCCAGCGGAAGCCGCTCGAGCCGGATTGATCGCCGTATTCTTCACCGAGAAAACCATCCTCGGGGAAGGCCTGGCTCACGGCGTCGCGAATCAACTGCTCGGCTTCGCGATCGGCGATGGTAACGGGACTCTCGTCGGTCTTGTGTTCGACCTTGAACTCGCCTTCGTAGTAGTTGCGGGCCAGGGCCCCCGCCTGGCGAGCCACCGTGACGGCAAGATCATATCGCGAACGCCAATCAGCATTCATGGGATTGCATCCACCTGGCGAGCAGGGGACATGAGCCCCCGAGATTACGCATCACAGGGAGTTTATGAAGAAGTGTGATTGCGACCGAACCTAAAGTCGCAGTATCGTCGTCGACTTGGAGGATTCATGTCCCCCGGTGTCCCGCTCGCCACGTGTCCGACATTTGCTCACGCCACCACGGCCGCCCTGGCGGGCAGGTGGGCCATCGCGTATGCGGCACAGCCCACGATGCCGGAGTCATCGCCGAGGGATGTCGCGACGCATCGGACGCCGTCCGCGGCTTTGGGAAGGCAGTATCGCTGAGCGAATTCCCAGATACGTTCGATGAAGGTATCTCCGAGCGCGCCTGTCACGCCGCCGCCGACGACGATCACTTCGGGGCTCAGCAGATTCACCACACTGCCGATCGCGGCACCGAGGGCACGGGCGGCATCGTCCACGATTTGCACGGCGATCGGGTCGTCCTTCTGATAGAACTCCGCCAGCTGCGAACTGCGGACGTTCTTCAAGTCCACATGCTTCCATTCCTTGCGGACTCGCTTGGGCGAATCGGCCAGAAGTTCCTCGGCCCGCTTCATCATGTACTTTCGGCCAGCGATTCCCTCGAGTTCGCTGCCACGGCGCCAGTGAACGATCATGTGGCCGATCTCACCGGCATTGCCGTTGAAGCCGATGAAGAGATCGCCATTAAGAATGAGACCGCCGCCGACGCCCGTGCCGACGAAGATGCCGAAGACGTTGCGGGCGCCCTTGGCGGCTCCGTGGGCGAACTCGCCGTAGGTCCCCATTCGCACGTCGTTCTCGACCAAGAGCGGAAAGCGCCAGGCGGCGGGCATGTGCTGCTGGATGTCGACATCGTGCCAGTTCAGGTTAGGAGCGTATTTGACGATACTGCCACCGGGCACGACCTGGCCGGGCACACCGAGAGCCATGCCGCGGATGTGATTGGGGTCAATCTTGGCTTCGGAGACCACGGCATCGACGCCGCGAACGATGCGGCCGATAACTTCCTCGGGTCCACTTTCCGCTGATGTGGGCTGCTTGGAACGAGCGAGGAGTTTCAAGTTATCGTCGAACAGGCCGCAAAGGATCTTGGTGCCGCCGAGGTCCACCCCCAGCCAGTACCCGCTGCTCATGGTGTTTCCCCTGCGAAGCACAGTCTAGTCCGCTAACGCGGGTTGGTAACGCAAGATAATATTGTAGACGAGGAAGCGTACAACGCAAGAATTGATGAAGGAGGCGGCTAAGTCTTCACAATTTTCAGGCGTTACGAACGGACTCAATGAATCGGCGCATCTTGAATTGATCCTTGCGCCCGGGAGATTCCTCGACGCCGCTGGCCACGTCCGCGCCCCAGGGGCGCACCGTGCGAACCGCTTCGGTCACGTTGTCGGGCGTCAGCCCGCCCGCCAGGATCAGGGGCACGCCAGGATCGAAGCCGACGAGGATCTCCCACGGCGCCCGATGACCGGTGCCGCCCATCTCACCGAGCACGAACGAATCCACCAGCACGGCCGACGGCGTTCGATTTGCCGCTTTGCAAGCTTCGACGAAGAGGCGAATCGCCTCCAGAGATTCGCGATCCTTCACCCGAAAGGCTGGGATGTGAGCGAAGGGAAACGCATCCTCCGCCGGCGGCTGGTCGTCGTAGGTCTGCACGCCGCGAAGGCCGAGTTGGTACGCGATGGCACACACCTGCCGCATCGGCACGCCGACGAAGACGCCGACGGGAGCGGTGAAGGGGGGAAGCGAGCGGAGAACCTCCGCCGCACGGCGCGGGTCAAGGAATCGCGGGGACTTCGGGTAAAAATTCAGGCCGAGCGCGTCCGCCCCCGCCTCGGCCGCGAAGCGGGCGTCCTCGGCCGTGGTCACGCCACAGATCTTGATGCGAGTGTCCATAGGTATCTCTCACTTTACATTCCGAACTTGCCGCGGGCCAAGGCCAGGGCGCCATGGAGGACCACTTCTTCCCCGAGCGCGGCAGGGACGATGTCCGTGAGACCTGCGAACGGGGGAAAGGTCCGCTCCGCGACGAGGTGGCGCAGCGGCACGAACAGGAGATCGCCCATGAGCGAGACACCGCCGCCGATCACGACGCGCCGAGGGCAAAGTAGCGTGACCATCGTGGCGATGGCCTCCGCGAGGCGGGCCCACGTTTCGCTGAGGATCTCGTTGGCCAGTGGGTCGCGGAGGTTGGCGGCAGCAGCGACGTCCTTTGCCGTGACGCGCTCACGAGGCAGCTTGCGCAGTAAGGAAGGCGCTTTGTTCTGCATCTCCCATTCTGCGAGTGCCATGCGAGCATGCTCGGCGATGCCCCATCCGGAGGCGATCGATTCGAGCGTGACGAGCCCACCCTGCGCCTTGTGCTTGCAACGGTCCTGTAAGAGCAGGTGGCCGATCTCGGTCGCACCCTTACCGGCACCGCGATAGATCTGTCCATCGACGACCAGGCCGCCGCCGATGCCGCTGCCGAGGGTCATATAGAAGATCGGCGACAGGCCCTTTCCGGCACCGTAAATCGCCTCGCCGAGCCCCGCGGTGTCCGCATCGTTGCAGATCACCGCGGGAGCCCCGAGTTCAGCAGCGGCCCACTTTGCCAGCGGAAAGTGGTCCCAGCCTGCAATCTGATGGGATTTGATCGTCGTCTGCGATTCATCGTCGGTGGGTCCGCCGAAACCGATGCCGATGCCCCGGAGTTGCGAGCGTTCGACCTTGCCCAGCGAAAGCAGCGTCGGCAGCGCGTCGGCGATCTGACGACGGATACCCGCGGCACCCTCACTGGCGATCACGCTGCCTCGCCAGACGGCGGCGATCACACCATCGCCCCGGCCGAGGCCGAGTTGAAGCTTGGTGCCGCCAATCTCGATTCCCAGGAACATCACGACTCTCGCGCTTCGCACGGAAGATTCTTCACGGCTCACTCGTCGTCGTCATCGTCCTCTTTCTTCACGCCGATGGGCACGAAGAACGCGGCTCGAACTGGAGCGGGCATCTCGCTCTTGGCCCCCTTCACCGATTGCCAGATGACACGGTTGAAGAGGATGTCGTCTGCCTGGTCTTCCTTCGTGAGGTCGAACTTCTCGGAAAGCGCCGAACCGACCGCTCCCGGTTCGTTCACCGCCTTCAGGTCCGTCTTTGGTATCGCGTGATTGAACGGCGTGAAGTCCGGCTTCGAGGTGAAGGCGTTGTACATCGGCCTGGCCGCGGCGTCGAACGCACTCATCGGCTTCAAACCCAGAATCAACTCCATCGTACGCAGCAGGCTTGTGGTCGAATACAGCGTCGAGTCGGTGAAGCGTCGTTTCGTGTAAGGCGAGATGACCAGCGACACCACGCGGTGAGCGTCCACATGGTCCGGCCCGTTCTGGGCATCATCCTCGATGACGAAGATGGCTGTATCCTTCCAGAACTTGCTCTTGCTAACGGCATCCACCACCAGGCCCAGCGCCAGGTCGTTGTCGGCCACCATCGCGGTCGGCGTTGGCTTGCCCACTCGCGTGCCCGAGGTGTGATCGTTCGGCAGGCGCATGATCTGCAAGCGAGGCATCTCGCCGATTTGCTCGAAACGCTTCAATTCACTGATGAATCGCTCCGCACGCTGCACATCCGGATAGTCGAGATCATACGGGTGATACTGCGGATCGATGCGGCCCTTGAGCGACTCCGCCGCCGGCTCGGCGTCGGCGTAAGTGCCGTCGGCTTTCTTCTTGCCGCCCTTGCACCACTCGCCATAGTTGCGAACGGAAACGTTCGCCTCGATCGCCTTGTCCCACAGATACCCCCCGCTGCCCGGGGCGATCTGCGGCATGGCCCCTTCGCTGGGATATGGAAACGCTCCTTTCGAGTTGCCGCGGTATCCGATCGGCCAAACCTTCTCGATGAAATCGGTCGCGTAAGCCCCCACGGACCACTCATGGCCGTCCGCGGAGACTTCGCCATCCACATAGGTGTTGTCCAGCAGCACGAACTCGCGAGCCAGCTTGTGGTGGTTCGGCGTGATCGCTTCGGGGAAGAGGCAAAGATCCGCCTCGCCGTTCCCCTCTTTCATGTCGCCAAAGACCTGATCGTACGTGCGATTCTCCTTGATACAGTAGATCACATGCTTGATGGGCGACGCCTCGCCAAGCTTGCGAGGAATCGGATGATCCGCAGCCACGCCTTCACTGCGAACAGCATTGTCCTTCTGGAGCGGGCTGCACTCGTACGCCGTCTTCGAGTACTTCGCCATGTCGGCCGGGGTCGGCATGTCCAGGATCGTCAGGGAGCCCTTGAGCAACTGGCCGATGTATTCATTGAGGTCGCGAACGGCCGGCTGGAGCGGGTTCGGCCCGCCGCGGTTCGCCTTGGAAATCGTTCCCTTGCCGTTGACGACATAGATTCGTTTATCCAGCGGGTTGTAGCGGACGGAAGTGGGGTACCAGCCCGTGGGGATGAAGCCGAGCGGCTTCGCTTGAACGCGATTCTCGATATTGAAGACGGCGAGGTTGTTCGCATCCGCATTCGCGACGAAGAGCAACTTGCCGTCCGGCGTCAGCGCCAGGCTGTTCGGCGTGTTGCCAGTCGGCGCCGTGGGGTAAAGCGAGCACGTCACCGTTTGCAGGCTCCGGCCCGTCTCGGGGTCGAGCACGCTCACCTTGGTCGAGTTGGCACAGGCGACGTACAACGCCCGGCCGTTGGGCGAGAGAACCATCTCGGTCGGGTGCTCTGACGTCGACCAGTTCGCGATCACCTTGTTCGCTTCGAGGTCGATCACCGCCACTGCGCTGCGAGACCACAGGCTCACAAACGCTCGCTTGCCGCTCGGCTCCACCAGGCACACGTACGGATACGAGCCCGCGTCCGTGGCCTTCACCGCGGCCTTCTCCCCCTTCTTTTCGTTGGGGTCCTTGCGGCCATCCGGCGGGCTCGGAGGCTCGCCCTTCGCGGGCTCCTTCTTCGCTTCCATGGCGGTCATCGGGATGAGCACGCGATTGTCCGGGTTCTCCAACGGCACTCGCACCACGCAGTCCGCCCACGGCGACGCCACGAACAGATCCTTGCCGGCAGCGTCCATCGCCAGGCCCCCGACCACGATGGGTGACTTCGCGCGATCGTGGCTCACGTCGATCGTCCGAGGCGGGCTGAGGTACCCACGGTTGAAGTCGAAGACGTGCACTGTCTGCGATTCACAGCCGCTGGCGTAAAGCTGCTTGCCATCCGGTGAGAAGGTGAGACCGTAAAAGCTCTGCGTGAGCGTGGCCCGGGTGAGCACGCGCGTACGCTCCTGGTTCAGGTCCACGATCACCACTTCGTGCGGCCCGAACCCCGCGTGCAGCACGGCAGCGAACTGGCCCGTCGGATGGAGGGCAATGTTCACCGGGAAGTCGCCGAGCTCCACGCTTCGCCCCGTCGGCTTCAAGGCCCACTGGTTGGGCAACTGCACGAAGCCATCGCGCCGCAGCCCGGGCAGCACCCGGCCGGGAAGTGCATCGGCCTTTGCGTCCTTGGCCCTGGGTTCCTGGGCGATCGTGATTGCAAAAGTGCCCAGCATCGCCAGTATGAGAACGGCCATTGCGGAGAGTGCTCGTTTTCGCATGTCCATGCCTCGCGAGGAGAGTCGAACCGAACGATAACGATGAACCTACCGTAGTCGAAGGAGGAGGGCAATGTGCGTAGCGAATCCCGGTGAAGGCAAATATTCACCTCCGGGGATTCCTCATTCGTCATTGCGAGGGGAAATGCCTGCCCCCATAATGACTTTATCGTCCCTCGCGATACGGAGACCATCCATGTTCCAACGACTCGGAGCCATCGCCCTCGCGGCCACATTGCTCCTCATGCCCGCCGCCCAGGCTTGTCCCTTCTGCTCCGTACAAGGCCAGACGCTCACGGGCGAGGTCGCCCAGGCGGACTTCATCCTCTATGGCACTCTCGCCAATGCGAAGCCGGCCGGCGATAACTTCGGTGGCGGCAGCACCGAGCTCGTCATCGAGAGTGTGGTGAAGTCCCACGATTTCCTGAAGGACAAGAAATTCGTCACGATCCCTCGGTACGTCCCACCCGCGGCCAACGGCGATAACAAGTACCTCATCTTCTTCTACTACAACGATGGTAAACTCGACCCCTATCGCGGGGAAGCGACCAGCGCCAACAGCAAGCTTCCCGAATACATCAAGGGCGCCATGGAGGTTAAGGGCAAGGACGATCTCACGCGACTTCGGTACTTCTTCGACTACCTCGAAAGCCCCGACCTCGGCATCAGCGGCGACGCCTACACCGAGTTCGGCTATGCGGATTACAAGGTCGTCCGCCAGATTGCCGAGAAGGTGCCGGCCGACACCTTGTTGAAGTGGCTGAAGGATCCAAACACTCGTGCCAGTCGCTTCGGCCTCTATGGTTTGATGATCGGCCATAGTGGCAAGCCCGAGTATGCCGCGGAGCTGCGGAAGCTCCTCGAGGATCCGGACAAGGCCTTCAGCAGCGGCCTTGATGGCATGCTCGCGGGCTACACGCTTCTGGACCCGAAGGCGGGCTGGGAATTTATGCTCGGCTTCATCAAGGATCCCAAGAAGGACTTCTCGGCGCGTTACGCCGCCCTGAAGACGGTCCGCTTCTTCCGCGAGTATCGGCCGGACGTGATCTCACTGGAGCAGTCGCTCGACGCGATTCGATTGCTCCTCGCCCAGGGCGACATCGCCGACCTGCCGATCGAGGATCTCCGCAAGTGGGGCGTTTGGGAACTCACCGACGATGTGCTCGCACTCGCGGGGAAGGAGTCGCACAACACGGTGCCGATCGTCAACCGGGCGATCCTGAGGTTCGCTCTCTCCGCAGCTTCAAAGAGCCCCAAGGCGACCGCCTTCGTGGAGGAAGCCCGCAAGAAGGACGCGAAGAAGGTAGAGTTCCTGGAGGAACTGATCCGCGACGAACAGAAAGTGGTCCCTCCGACGGCACCGTCGAAGTAGGATTCACTTCCGTGACGGGAATGAGGTATCATTTGAGCCGCGGCACGGTCTCGTCCTGGCCCATCGCCTGCGAAGACACCGAGCCGCGGCTCGACGTTCCCATGGAGTCGCACGATGCGATCGATTCTTGCTCTTCTGGCGGCATTACTCGTCGCGGTACCAGCGGAGGCCTGTAGCTTCTGTGCCTCCAGTTTGCAGACTCGGCTCACGCTGCGTGAACACTTCGCCCAGGCCAGGGTCGTCGTCCACGGGAAGCTCGCAAATCCGAAGCTCGACCCGGCCACCGACAACGGCACCACGGAACTGCATCTCGAGACGATCCTCAAAACCGAACCGGCTCTCGCGGGCCTCAAGATGCTGATTCTGCCACGTTACCTGCCCGTGATCGGGGACACTCCGCGAGATCATGTCATCTTCGGCAGCGTGAAGAATGGTGTCATCGATCCGACCCATGGCGTCCCCGCGACGCCGGCGATGGTGGCGTACCTCAAGTCCACGGCTACGCTTGATCCGAAGGACTCGGCCGCACGCCTGGCCTTTTTCTTCAGGCATCTCGATGCGAACGATGAGGGTGTCGCCTCCGATGCGTTCGTCGAGTTCGCTCGCGCACCGGACACCGAGATCTTCGCCGCCGCCAAGCACTTCGATCCCGCCAAGCTCCGTCGGCTGATCAGCAATCCCGCCACGCCCGTCGAGCGAATCGGCGTCCTGGCTTTTGTCCTTGGCACCTGTGGCACTCGGGACGATGCAGCCTTCCTCGGCGGCCTCGTGAAACAGGAGCCGCTACCGGAACGAACATCTCCCGCTCTCGGCGGCCTGCTTGCCGGATATATTCTGCTGGCGCCGCGGGATGGTTGGGATCATGCGGTGAGCGTGCTGGGAAATGACAAGCGGCCCTACGCGGATCGGCTCTCTGTCATGGGGACGGTGCGCTTCTTCCAGGCCAGTCGCCCGAAAGAGACCCGCGACAGCGTGCTCCGCTGCTGTGCGGCACTCCTGCCTCATGGCGATCTGGCCGATCAGGCGATCGAAGATTTGCGGCGCTGGGGCTGGTGGGATTTGACGCCCCAGGTGCTCGCGCAGTGGGGCGAGCCGACGCACTCGGCCCCGATCGTGAAGCGTTCGCTCGTTCGCTATGCTCTCTCGTGTGCGACGCCCGAGGCAAAGGAGTTTGTCGCGGCGATCCGGAAGACCGACGCGAAGCTTGTCGATTCCGTTGCCGAATCCCTCGCGGCGTTCGAGACGATCCCGCCACGCTGAGTTCGGCGCTTCTGGCCACGATTCACTTCCGAACCGTCGGCATTCCTGTCAGCGTGGACGGGATTCGATACAGCGACTTCCCCGCGGTCACATACATCGTCTTGTGATCCGGACCGGCGAAGCAGAGGTTCGTCGGATCCTCGGGGGTCGGCAGGAAGCCAATCTTTTCTCCCTTGGGGCTGAAGTACCAGATGCCCGCAAGGTCTTTCGTCCCCGCGGTGGCGACGACCGTGCCATCCACGGCGACCGTCATGCCATCGATGCCGCGGCCCTTCTCGAAGTTGTAAAGCAACGTCTTCGCCCCCAGCGAGCCATCCGCGGCGAGTGGGAACGACACGAGTTGTCTCTGGCCATCGGGCTTGTTGTCGGCCACCAGCAACTTCGTTCCGTCGGGTGAGATGACAATGCCGTTGGGCCGGCTCACATCCGTCGTGATCTGCGTGAGGGTGCCATCCGGGTCGATGCGGTAGATCGACTCGGTCTCGATCTCGCGAGGCTCCTTGCCCTGGTATCGAGGATCTGTGAAGTAGACTCGGCCCTTGGCGTCAAGCGTCAGGTCGTTGGGTGCGTTGAACTTCTTGCCGGTCCAGTTGTCCGCCAGGGCGCGGATGGTGCCATCCTTCTCGGTGATGCTGACGCGGCGGTTGCCGCCGCTGGCGCCTTCGCACGCGAGGAGCCGTCCCTGAGCGTCGAACTTGAGGCCATTCGATTTGCGGCTGGGGTCGCGATGGACGGACGTCGTGCCCGTCTTCGGGTCGAACTTCATGATGCGGGTGCCGATGTCCGAGAAGTAAACGAGGCCGTCGGGGCCTTCACAAGCCCCTTCCGTGAAGATGCCTTCGCCCCAAAGCTTCTCGAGCTTGGCGTCCGGCGGGGTGAACGTCGGCAGATCCGCGGCCGACAGAGGCAGCGTGATCGAGATCGCCAGTGCCAGTGTCCAGAGGTAACGCATGGGAGTGCTCCGTTTGCAGCCCACCCTTGGCCACGCGGCCATGGGTGGGCAGGCGGGGTGAGAATCACTTCTTGGGGAACTTCCAGAACTCGTCGAAGAGCCCCGCAGCCACGACCTCCGCCGCAGCGGGGTTCTTGGCCGAGGGCACGGGTTTCAGGACGGCCCAGTCGCCAAGACGCGGGTAAAGCAGAGCGTTCGTGCCCTTGAAATCCGCGTCGTGGAAGGTGTGGCCGCTGTTGATCACGAGGTACGTTCCGGGCATCAACGGGTTCGGGTAGATCATCGCGGGCACGTGGTTCTTCGCATCGTACTCCACGCCGTTGACGACGAGTTTCTCCTTCGTCCAGGTCACAGGCAGCTTGTCGATCACCTTTGCGATGAGCGGGTTGCTCTGCGGGTCGCCGAAGAGAATGAGGTTCTTCGGTCGGTCGCCAATGCTGCTCGCCGAGGCCGTCGGCAGGGTTCCGCGCATCCACTTGTCCCACTCCCTGGCGAAGCGAGCCTGGTTCGCCTTGGCGTAGTCGTCGGTCGCTGCGTGCAGGCCAGGCTGCTCAGGCCCCACCACCACAAAGGAGTTCATGAAGGCGTCATCGATCGGGCCTTGCAGGTGTGGCCGTTTCTCCAGAACCGCGGCGTTGGCATCACTGCTATCGACGGCCCACCGGCCTTGAACCTTGCGGAAGATCACGTCACTCTTTTCCGCGGTCCTCGGCAGCGCCACCGACTGCCCATCGATCAGCACCGAGGCCGGCAGGGCGGGGACGCGATACTGTTTGGGGCTCTCGGCTCGCAGGCGGAAGGCGCGAATGTTCTCCGTCTTCAACACCAGCTTATCCTTGGTCCAATCGCCATCGATGATGGACTTCTTGTAGTGTTCCTCGAGCCCTTCAATCTGGCCCCAGCCGAAATCGGGGAAGCGAAGGGTGTACGTTACATAGTGAATTCGCTCCGGGAATTGCAGCCCCGGGCCGACGTACTTCTGATACTCGGCCTGGGCTTTCGCCTGCCACTCGGCCGGCATCTGATGCTCGAGGCCGGGTGCGATCAGATGAGTGAATCGCAGCTTCTCGGGGTACGCCTTCACGAGGTTCTCGATGTTATCCGCGGCGGCCTTCTGGGCATCCTTCTCCCCGGAATAGGCCACCACGGGCACATTGAAGACGTTCTCCGCGTAGCGCTCAGCATCGTAGATGTTGAGGCACTTCTCCTGGTAGTCCGGCAGCGGGTTGGGCAGGTCCCTGATGTAGCCATGGGTGTTGGTGAAGCCGGCGCCCGGGCCGATCACCGCGAACGCGAAGGGATGCTGCAACCCGAGGTGCCAGGTGCCCGCGCCGCCCATGGAGAAGCCGCGAAGCACGACACGGGCCGGGTCGATGGCATGCTCAATCTTGGCCGCTCCCGTGGGGTTGAGGAATGACTCCACGGCCTCGATCACATCCGACTCTCCAGCCCAGCGGTAGGCGTTGTTGCCACGACCGTAGACTTCGAGTTGAACGTAGGGCTGATCCTTCGGCGTTTCCTTCACGCTATCATGTGTGGCCAGGAACTTCGGCTCCGTGATGGTGGAGTCGCGGCCGTGCAGCACAATGTCCAGCCGCCATTTCTTCTTCGGGTCCATGCCGAACTCGTGGGGAAGCTGAACCGCGTAAGGCTGGATCGAGCCATCGACTTGGGAGCGATACGCCCGCACCACCCACTTGCCGGGTTGGTCCCGCCACGGCGCCTTGCCACTCTCGGCCTGTTTCGCACGTTCGAGGCCACGATCGAGCATGGCAAGCGTCCACTTCGCGCTGTCCTTGTGGAACCACTCCTCGAACTTCACGATGTTCTCGGCCCCCTTGAGATAGATCGCCACCTCCACCAACACATCGTCGGGAATCCTCTTCGCCTTCAACGACTCGACAGCTTCGCGAAGTTTGGCGGTCTTGTCGGCAACCGCCTTCAAGGTCGCCTCGTCGGGCTTCAGAGCAGCGGGGGGAGCGAACTTGTTCTTGGCCTTGGGGTCCACCTTCGCCTTGGTTTGACCGCCAGCTTCAGGTGAGAGAATGCCCAGAATGGCACTGAGAAAGAGACCAATGGGGAGAAAGGTTCTCATGGCTCGGTCCGATCGGTGAAGGGCGGGAAGGTGAGGAGAGCGTATCCCATGCGGCATCGCGGGGCAAGGAGGGGATTCGTATGTTATTCGCATGCGATCCCCCGAGAATGATCTGCCGGCACTGCTTGGCGGAACGCCGGTCTGCCCGGCGGGGCCACCGGCCTGGCCCACGGCGGAGGCCACGATTCGCAAGGCTCTCGAAGAAGCCCTCGACTCCGGCGCCTGGGGGCAGTACCACGGGCCCAATCTCTGCGAATTCGAGACAGAACTCGCCGCCTTTCACCGGGCCCCACTTGCCCTGACGTGTGCCTCGGGTACGCTCGCGGTCGAGGCGGCTCTGCGTGCCTTGCAAGTCGGCCCCGGCTCGGATGTCGTCCTCGCGGCGTACGAATACGACGCGAACTTCCTCACCATTCATGCCCTGGGTGCCAGGCCGGTCCTTGCGGAAGTCGCTGCTCACAACTGGAACCTTGGCGTGGACAGCCTCGCGAGGGCGATCACGCCTGCGACCCGGGCGATCCTTTGCACCCATCTCCACGGCGGCCTGGTTCCGATGAAGGCGATCCGCGAACTCGCCGATGCGAGGAACATCCCCATCGTCGAGGACGCGGCCCAGGCCACGGGAGCGATCGTCGAGGGCCGGCCCGCGGGAACCTGGGGCGACATCGGCACGCTCAGCTTCGGAGGTTCGAAGCTGCTCTCCGCGGGCCGAGGCGGTGCGATGCTCTTTCGCGGGGCTCGGCTGCATCAGCGTGCGAAGCTCTGGCTTTCCCGGGGAATCCAACCCTGGGCCGTCCTGAGCGAACTCCAGGCGATCGTCCTCCGTCCGCAACTGGCGAAGCTTCGCGATGCCACGACTCACCGAGCTGCGATTGTCCGCCATCTCGTCCAGCGATTGCAGGAACTCGAGGTCCCCGGCCTGCGGACTTTCTCGAACGAGATCCCGGAGAGTACGCCCGCGTTCTACAAGCTCGGCTTTCGTTTCGAGGCACGCGACTTCGGTCTTCCTCGCGATCTCCTCGTCAAGGCGATGCGTGCCGAGGGCATCGCGTTTGACGCGGGCTTCCGTGCTCTCCATGTGAACCGCTCTCCGTCGCGATTCGTAGCAATCGAGGATCTCTCCGAAGCCTCGCGGGCCCACGAGGGCTGCGTGATCCTTCACCATCCCGTGCTGTCGGGAACTGTCGGCGATGGCGAGGAAGTGGCAATCGCCGTAGCGAAAGTGTATCGTAACCGCGATCGATTCCCCTAGCCGCTTGCGGCTCGAAACCAGGACCCACCCATGCCGAGATTTCTTGCTGCCCTCGCGCTCCTCACGGCGATCACCACTCTCAGTGCGGCGGACGCCACGCCAGCGGGGTTCTGGAAACTCTCGGTTCCCTTCGGCCAGAACCAGGATGTTCAGCTTCTCCTCACCTTCACCAAGGCGGAAGGCAAGTGGGTTGGTGACTATGGCGGCAGCTCGGTTCCCGTCGCTCGTGCGGATCCGAAGTTCGGCAGCCTCACCGTGGACGGGAATCACATTTCGTACACCCTCAAGCTCGGCGATCGGGACTTTGTGTCCTTCGATGGTCTCCTCGCGGCCGATGGCAAAAAGATCGCGGGCAGCCTGGTGCTCCTGGGCGGTGCACCGCAGGTCGCGGAGATGCAGCCGACCAAGTTGAAGAAGCTGGAAGACTCTTACGCGGTCGCCCTGGAAATGCTTTCGCAGCTTCAGGACGGCCCGATCATCTTTGAACTGGGCACGGAACTCCTTCGCGCCGCAGCGGAGAAGAAGGTTCCCGTTGAGGATGTTCGCGGCATCGTGGAACGTCTCGTCCGCGTTGCGGGCGATTATGGCCCTCGTTGGGAACGCAGCATCACGACTCGGCTCGCCGGAGTGCTGCTCGGCCAGCCCGGGCTGGCGGATGTCGCGCTGACGCAGGCCCGCCGGGCCGAGCGGATGATCTCGGAAACCGACGATTCCGCGACGGTGCTTGAGACGTTAAATCTCGTCTCGAATGCCCTGACACAGGCGGGCAAGCCCGACGAAGCGAAGCCTTACGCCGCCCGCATCGCAAGGCTGGAAACCAAGGATTACCAGGACTATGTGAAGGCTTTCCCGCCGTTCGCTCCGGAGACTTACTCAGGCCGGAAAGCGATGAGTGATCGCGGCGTGCTGGTGGAAGTGATGAGCGGGGCGTCGCTGCCGCCGAGCGTGGCGATCGACCTTGCCGCGGACCAGACTCAACGCACTTACAAGCCCGCCGAGGCGATCGTGCTGCACTACCACCTGCACCTCAACGGTGTGGACCTGCTCACGTCTCCGCAAGGGGTCGAGCGACTGAGTGAGTATGCGAAGAAGCTTCGTCAGGAGGATTTCCCGTTCGCGGCGGTCGCAGGGAAGCCGACGCTCACGAAGGGCGGCCTGCTCTCCGATTCCGAGAAGCAGTACAAGGCCCTGCGGAAGGCGATCGATGAGGAACTGGAAAAGCCTGCGAATGTGAAGCTGTCCCTCACGGCCGAGAAGGGCGAGAAGGGTTATACACTCAAGGCGAAGGTGGCCGACCTGGCGACCCCGGGAGATAACATGAGCCTGCGCTTCGCCATCGCGGAGGAGAAGGTTCGCCATCGCGGCAGCAATGGCCTTCGCTATCACCACATGGTGGTCCGTGCGATGCCGGGGGGAGCGAAAGGTGTTCCGCTCACGAAGAAGGATCACGAGCAAACGGTGACGTTCAACCTCGACGACCTGAAGAAGGAGATCAAGGCTCACCTTCAGACTGTGACCGAACGCGAGAATGACTCGTTGCCTTCCGAGCTTCCGCTGGCACTGAAGGGCCTGAAGGCCGTCGCCTACGTGGTGAACGACACGACGGGGGAAGTCCTGCACGCTGTTCAGACGGATTTGGATGTGAAGTGATTCTCAAGGAATCGACCCATGGCAGGGTTCGCGGCTTGATGAGATCTGTTAGATACTAAGCCCAGTTTTCAGTAAGCCTTGGGAACAGACTCATTGAAGTTGAGGATGCCGCCTTTGCTGTCCTGTGCCCTTGCGGGATCCCGGGCGGCCAGAGGGCGGGGAAGTCAATGACTCCCGGCACGCTGATCCCTGATTCAAGGAAAGCTCTTTTTCGTCCATCATTACCTGCTGAGATCCACCTATGCCCCGCAAGAAGTTTGTCGCTGGCAACTGGAAGATGTACACTTCGCTCGAGTCGGCGAAAGCTCTCGCCATGGACATCGCGAAAGGCCTGGTGGGCGACACCAAGGTGACCGTCGCTCTCTGCCCGCCGCTGCCGTATTTGACCGCCGTGGCCTGGGCGATCAAGGGATCGAGCGTCGCGGTGGGAGCCCAGAACTGCCATTACGAAAAGGAAGGCGCCTTTACCGGCGAGACCGCTCCGAGCATGGTGCTCGACTCCGGCTGTCAATACGTCATCCTCGGCCACAGCGAACGACGCCATGGCCTGGGCGAAACAGATGATCTCCTCAACAAGAAGCTCAAGGCTGCCCTCGCGGCAGGGCTCGAGGTGATTTTCTGCATCGGCGAGCTGCTCAGCGAGCGCGAGGCGAACAAGACGGAATCCGTCCTCGAAACGCAACTCAAAGGCGGCCTCGCCGGCCTGACCGCGGAGCAGATGGCGAAGGTGGTGATCGCCTACGAGCCCGTCTGGGCCATCGGCACCGGCAAGGTCGCCACGCCCGACCAGGCCCAGGAGGCGCACGCCTTCGTCCGCAAGACGATTTCCGGAATGTTCGGCGAGAAAGTCGCCTCGGAGCTTCTTATCCAGTACGGCGGTTCGGTGAAGCCGGACAACGCCGCGACGCTGATGCACCTGCCGGACGTGGACGGTGCCCTCGTCGGCGGTGCGAGCCTGAAGGCGGACTCGTTCCTCGCCATCGTGAAGGCGGCAGGGTAAGGCGAATGAGTGAAGGGGGGATCAGAAGACCTTGGTCCCCCCCGGTGCATCTTCTCTTCGCTTGGCCTTTCCGCCATCGGATATTCTCACTACTTTAACTTTTCATTTACTCGACCCTCCACGGAGGCCGCGATCGTGACATTGATTGCCGTTGGTTTCTGGTCGCACCTGCTGAACCTGATCATCATCGTCCTGGGCCTGATGCTGATGCTGCTTGTCCTCATCCAGCGTGGCAAGGGCGGCGGCCTGGCGGGCGCCTTCGGCGGCGCGGGCGGCTCCAGCCCCTTCGGTTCCCGGGCTGCGGACCAGTTCGTGAAGATCACCTTATACCTCGCCGCTGTTTGGGTGCTCGTCATCATGATCCATGTCAAGGTCGTGAAGGCGGACGTCGAACGTATGCGAACCACGCCCGTTGCGCCCGTGCGATCCTAGTTTCCATCGCACGGATCTCGATTTCCGTCCCCGATCCGCTGGACACAAATCCGGCGGTTCGCTTGCTTGTGAGGCGCTCTCGGCGTGTTGCTCAGTATGACCGGTTTCGGCGAAGCCCGAGGCCAGATTGAAGGTCTTTCCGTCGCCATCGAGGTGCGCGCGGTCAACAACAGGTATCTCAAGGTCACCGTCCGCGGCTCCGAGCCGTACCCCATGTTCGAGGCGGAACTCGAGAAGGTCATCCGCCGCCATGTTCGCCGGGGCACATTGCTGGTACACGTGCGTGTGGATCGACCGAGCCAGGCGAAGGACCTGAAGCTTAACACCACCGCCCTGAAGACGTACCTGCAACAGATTCGCGGAATCTGCAATGAACTCGGCCAGGCCGATTATGCCGCCCCGCTGCTCGCCGGCGTGCTTGATTTGCCAGGCGTCGCGCCCGAACCCGTTCATTTTGGGGCGCCGCCCGAGGACGAATGGCCGATCGTCGAGCGAACTCTCGAAGACTCGCTTCGTCGGCTGGACGCGATGCGTAAGGACGAAGGGCAGGCGATGGCGAAGGACCTCCTTCACAACCATCGCCACATCAAGGATCAGTTGGAACTGATCCGTCGGCATATGCCGACGGTGATGGGGAATTATCGCCAGCGACTCACGGAGCGAGTGAAGCAAGCCCTCGGCGATGCGAACGTAGCGGTCGCGCCCGAGCATCTGATCCGCGAGGTCGCCCTTTACGCGGATCGCAGCGATGTCGACGAGGAGGTGACGCGGCTCTCCGCACACCTCGAGAGCTTCGAGAACATCGTGCGACTCGAAGAGGACGGACCCGGCCGCAAGCTCGAGTTTGTGGTGCAGGAGATGGGCCGGGAGACGAATACCCTCGGCTCCAAGGCCGGCGACGTGACGATCTCCCGATATGTGGTCGAGATCAAAGCCACGCTCGAGAAGATTCGGGAACTGGTGCAGAACGTCGAATAGGAAATTCGGAGTGCGGAGTGCGGATTTCGGAATGGAAGACACCAAATCCTCAGCACCGGCGACTTTGTTCTCCACCAAGCCTGGAGATCTCAGTCATTCCGAAATGAGGCCTGCTCCGCTCATCGTGATCTCCGGACCCAGCGGCGTGGGCAAGACGACCCTGGTCGACGCGCTGCTGGCACGCAAAACCCTGCCGTTGCGGCGGGCGGTGACGGCGACCACGCGAGCCCCAAGGCCGGGCGAGGTTCCCGAAGTGGCCTACCACTTCTGGACCCGTGAGCAGTTTCGCTCGGCCCTGGATCGCAATGAGATGATCGAGTGGGCCGAGGTCCACGAGACGGACTTCTACGGCACGCCTCGCAGCGAGGTGGATCCTTACCGCAAGGACGGCATCGGCGTCATTCTCGTGATCGACGTGCAAGGGGCCGGACAGGTGCGGGCCCGACATCCGGGCGATCTGCTGACGCTGTTCATCGCACCGCCGAAGTTCGAGGATCTGGCCCGCAGGCTGGAAGGACGGGGCGAACTCGCGGATTCGATTCGCCGACGCCTGCACACGGCACCGCAAGAGATCGCCCGTGAAAATGAGTTCGAACACATCCTGGTGAACGCGGATCTCGCGGCCGCCACGGATGCTCTGGAATCGGTGATACGAGCCGACTTTCAACGAAGGGGGTTCTGACCATGTTGGATGATCTGAAAGAAGAAGGAATCGTGAACAAGGTGGGCGGGCGATTCAAGCTCTCCACCCTGATCCAGAAGCGAATGGTGGCCCTGAACACAGGCGCCAAGCCGCAGATCGATCTGCGGAACATGGACAAGTCCGACAAGCTCGCGATCGTGCTCCAGGAGATCCTCCAGGACAAGATCTTTCTGGATGCGTCCGGCAACATGCACGAAAACCACCACCACAACCCGAACCTGTTCGCGAACCTGCCGGGCGCTTACCCCGGTGCTCCGAATCAGGCTCCGATGCCGATGCCGGCTCATCGCTCCGAAGACGATTGAACCGGTAATGACTGCGTGATCTTGGCCACTGCTACGCAACCGCGACGCAGAGACTTCGGAATGGAGCGCATCACAAATGCCCGCGCTCCGCTCCGAGGACTCCGCGTCGCGGCTAGTTGATGAACACCTCTTTAACCGAGATACAGACCCTTCACGTCGATCGCGGTGCCGATGGGCATCTGAACCTTCGCTTCGGGGCGGTGGACCGAGAGAATCTGGTCCGAGGTGAGGATGCGGAGGCTGCTGTCGGTCCGGGCCGCCGTGGTGAAGATCATTTCGTTGCGGCCGTCGCCATCGAGATCCTTGATGCTCACTCGCGTGCCTTGCGAACTGTTCTCCAGCGTGGAAAACTGGCTGAAGAGGAAGGGCAGCGTCATCGGATCGATGCCGGGACGGCTGGTGAGCAGCCAGCCCGAGTAGGCGATCGTACGGCTGCTGCCGCCGTCGTCCGCGGAGAAGATAATCTCGGCGTAGCCATCGTTGTTGAGGTCGGCGGCGGCCACGTAAGCCCCGGTTCGCAGTTTCGGGTCGAAGGCGTAGAAGTCCCAGATGAGTCGATCGGCCCGGCCGCGCATGAGCGAGGCACCGCTATAGGTCGAGACTCGCGGCCCGCCGCCTGGGCCGGCTGTCACCACGAGATCCGCGTAACCGTCCTTGTTGATGTCGCCCATGGAGACTCGGGCTCCGCCGCGGAAGCTGGGCGAATCGAAGGCGATGAAATCGCACATCAGGGCCGCCTGGCCGTTCCGAATATCGAAGATGGAGACTCGCGGGGTGCTCCCGGCATCGCAGGAGATGGCGAGTTCGTCGTTGCCATCACGGTCCACATCGCCCGCAGCCAGGAAGACGCCGCCGGTGAAGCCGCCGAACATGACGGTGGGGCCAAGCAGCAGCGAGTAATCCTTGCCGTTGTAGATCATGACCGTGGCCGTCGCTCCGGCGGCCGTGCCGACGGCCAGATCCTGGATGCCGTCGCCGTTGAAGTCGCCGACGGCGGATCGCACGATGCCGTTGTAACCGCCGAAGGGTCGAATTGGCGACGTGACCGCTTGCAACTGGCCGTTCGTTCCCTGCCTGAAAATCTGGATCAGGCCTCCGCCCCCGCTGATGGCGACGTTATCGGCGGGGGCGGCCGCGGTCACGGGATTGAACGCAGGGACAGGAGCAGGCGGCGGTGAGGTCGGCAGCGAGACCGGTGGCGGCGAGACCGGAGTCACCGGCGGGGAAACCACCGCGTTCGGGGCACTCACTTTCCAGCCGATATCGCGAAGTGCCGCGAAGTCCAGTTCGGAGAATCCAACGCGCTGACCGAAGGGCAGCGTGGGAGCAAGGGACGCCTGAGCAGTCGCAGCGGCCGCAGCACCGGTGCATGAGGGGCAGAAGCAACCAAAGCCCTTCACGCCGTCGGCCCAGTGGGCCCCGTTGGCGCTCACGGGAACCGGAGACCCATAAAGGCTGGTGGCGGAAGCTCCTTGGAAGGCGCCGCCGGAAATCTGATTGAACCAGGTGGGCGACGTTCCGATTCCAAGGAGGTGGCCAAGTTCGTGCTGGGCCACGGAGTAAAGGTCGATGGCGTTCGATGGCACGCTAGTGAGGCTGGAGTTCCAGTTGGTGCCGTTGGAGTCGAACGACAGGCTTCCGCCCCAGGGGGCAAAGCCGCTGGTACCGCGACTGGGAATGTAGCTAATCCAACTCGACGTTCCCGTACCTGACCAGCCGCCAAAGCCGCCGACGCCCGCTTCGGAGCCGTTGAGGTCGCGGCCGCCGACATAGACCAGCAGCGTGTTCGCCGGGATTGTGGGATTCGACACCGACTGCATGTAGCCGGTGGCGGGGTTGTAAAAGGTGGCAGTCCAGGTGTTGGCCGCCGTCGGTGCGATGGCGCCGAGGCTCTGATCGACGCGGGCAGCAACCTCGTTCACGGCCTGCTGAAGCACGGCCCGGCGACTGGGGTCGTTAAAAAAGCCGTTGGTATCGAAGGAGTAGTCGAGAAGAATGTTGAGGGCAGGGACTTCGCGGTCCTCAAGCTGTTCGAGCCGAAGTTTGGCGGATTCCCGCGCAACTCGAGCACAGGCGGGCGTTCGCATCCTGCGAGGCTGCAGATCCATCGGCATTGGTCACCTAAGGCATCTTGTCGGGTCACCCACAAGCCGCTGCATCCGGCAGCGGCACTCTCGCGACCACGCCCTCCCAAACAGCCCTGAAGGCTGTCTCAGGTGCTGGCTGACAAACCAATTCCCCGTTCGGATCGAACGGCGAATCGTCGAGTCAACGGGCATCTTCAGGAGTACGAGTGCGAGGACGAAGCGGTGTAAGCATGATCCGTGCCACGGGAAAGAATCATCACTTCTCGAACGCGCGTCTTTGGATCGAACCGCAAGACGGTTTTCGCCGTCGCTTTAACAGACCCAAAGGACCCATTTGTCGGTTGTAACGACTCCCATTATTACACCGAGGAAGTAAACTTTACTGTGTGACCAAGTAACTCGTACAGCCCAACTTTGCGGTTTCACCTGATTATCCTGTGTGAACTTCCTGCTCGGCGCAAACCTTCAGATTGAACAGGATTTTCAAGCCGACTTGAGTTCTTTCGAGCTCGCAGATTCACTTTCTCGCCTCAAGTCCGGCTCTTCGCATCGTCGGCGTTTGGCGGGATTGGCTACTCGAACGCGAGGCGTGGGATAGGATTGAAATACACTTCCACTTCTCGGGACAGCAGGACGCCTTCGATGCCGTCGAGCACACGACCGGCCCACCCGACAGCGGCGGCTTTCCTGACCACTCTTGAACGCAGCCGTCTCATCGAACGCTCACGGCTCTTGACGATCCTGGGCGATCTCCCGGCGGAAGTACGGCAGAAGCCGCGACTGTTCGCTGACGCCCTGATCGCCATGGGGAGTTTGACGCACTACCAGGCCGAGAAACTCCTTCAGGGGCTCTGGCAGGGCCTCGTGCTCGGGCCGTATCACATACTTGCGCCGCTCGGGCGTGGCGGCATGGGAAGCGTCTACCTGGCTCGTGATTCACGCGACGAGGGGCACTCCGTGCTGGCGTTGAAGGTGCTTCCGCCGAAACAGGCTCGTGAGGAAGTGAATGCCCTGGCCCGATTCCGCCGGGAGATGGACCTGGGCCGACGGCTCTCGCATCCCAACGTGACGCGAACGCTCGATGCCGGTGCAGTGCAGGAAGTGCATTACATCGCGATGGAATACGTCCCTGGCGAGAGCCTGCGTCGGCGGGTCGGTCGGGAGGGCCC
>Ga0105046_10001027_pt1 | contig 41767 bp, 41 predicted proteins | sample MAT03_FD_78385 | JGI IMG/M metagenome (GOLD analysis project Ga0105046, IMG submission 78385) | Freshwater microbial communities from Lake Fryxell liftoff mats and glacier meltwater in Antarctica - MAT-03 (megahit assembly) | ecosystem: Environmental > Aquatic > Freshwater > Ice > Liftoff... | reverse complement strand
TAAAAGAGTAATGACAAAAGAAGAGTTGCTAAACTGGGTGAAGAATGATTATGCTAAAACAGTGAACAAAGAATTTGGAGAAATATTGATAACAGCCGGGGCAGGGGATATTGATATGCTGATTGAGCCGATAAAAAATGAATTAAAAGATATATAAAGTGAATGCAAAAAAAACCATAAGAAAAGTACTGTTTGTCGCTGTGTGGGTGTGCATCGGCGGCGGTATGCTAACCCTGTTGCTGGCGGCTATCAGTAAAAAGAATAAAGGCCGGTGTACAGCTTACACCATTTCATTAAAGGGAGCAAAGAATAATTTCTTTATTGACCAAAAAGATGTGGAGCAGTTATTGGTTAAAACTACAAAAGGAAATATCAAAGGCCAGCCAATCGCATCGTTCAACCTGCATGAGTTAGAGCAGATGCTGGAGCATAATACCTGGATTGATGAAGCTGAACTCTATTTTGATAACCGGAATGTATTACATATATCGGTAACAGAGAAAGAACCTGTTGCCAGGGTTTTCACTACCACGGGAAATTCATTTTATATAGACAGCCTTGGAAGAAAAATGCCGCTGTCAGATAAACTAAGTGCAAGGGTGCCTGTATTCACTGGCTTTCCTGAAAAGAAAAAATTATCAGCCAGTGATAGTGTGCTGTTGAATGATATAAGAGTGACATCCAATTTTATCATCAATGATTCATTTTGGATGTCGCAGGTGTCGCAGATTGATATTACACCAGAAAGAAATTTTGAGATGGTGCCTGTTGTTGGGAATCATTTAGTGAAGCTGGGCAATGGAGAAAATATTGACAAGAAGTTTCACCGGCTCATGGTTTTTTATAAACAGGTATTAAGCAAAACAGGATTTGATAAATACAAGGTAATAGATGTGCAATATAAAGGACAGGTAGTGGCATCAAAATATGCAGGCAATGCAAAAATTGATTCTGTACAGTTGAAAAGGAATGTAGAAAAACTATTGCGCCAGTCAATTGAAGCGGAAAGAGATACAGTAATACGAGCAATGCCACCGATTGTAAAATTAGAAACTGATTCGGAACCTGCAACTGACCCGACCCTGCAGGATGCCCAAAAGATTAACCCTGAGAAGAATAGTAGTCCCAACCCTTTGAAACCTTCTTTGACAAAACCTGCTGATAAGATAGTAGATAAACCGAAGCCGCTAAAAACAGATAAGCCAAAGACGGCAAAAGCGAATGAGCCAAAAAAAGAGGAGAAAAGGAAAGAGCCAAAAGCTGTAATGCCAAAGAAGCCGGTAGAAGATGCGAATGGTGGTTATAATTAGTGAACACACCCCGAAGGGGTCGAATATGAATGACTCCGGGTAGTACCCGGTGATAGATGAGCAGCGATATGCAGTACAAGGGTCCGCCGGATGGCGGAAGGGACGATATTCAAGGAACTGAAGCTGGTAAAGAAATAATAAAAATCCGCCTTCGTCTCGTTATAAACGACACTATGGCGGGTAAAGAAAAAAAACGATTTCGATAAAAACAACAACAACTAAAAAACAACAACTATGAACAACGAACAACCCATTATTGTCGGTCTTGACATTGGAACTACCAAGATTGCAGTAATAGCCGGACGTAAAAATGAGTACGGCAAACTGGAAATACTCGGATTTGGAAAATCCAACTCCAACGGTGTGAAGCACGGGCAAGTACTGAACATTGACGAAACCATCAAAGCTATCAGAAGTGCTTTGGAAAATTGCTTCGCTTCTAATCCAAACCTCGAAATCAAAGATGTGTATGTTGGTATTGCAGGCCATCATATCAAAAGCTTGCAAACCCGTGGTGATATTGTAAGACAAAAAACAGACGAGGAAATCACACAAAAGGAAATTGACCAGCTGATAGCCGATCAGTACAAAACATATATTCCTGCAGGCGATCAGATTATTGATGTGATACCACAGGAATTTACTGTGGATAATTTTCAAAACATCCCTAACCCGATTGGTTATGGCGGAGTAAAGATTGGAGCCAACTTCCATATCATCACTGGTGATAAGAATGCAATAAAAAATATCAACCGCAGTGTGGAGAAATCTGGTCTTTATACAAAAGACCTGGTGTTACAGCCATTGGCTTCCTCTTCGGCTGTTATGGGACAAGAAGACCTTGAAGCCGGTGTTGCTATTGTTGATATCGGTGGTGGTACAACTGACCTGGCAGTTTTTTATGAAGGTATTTTAAAACATACTGCTGTTATTCCTTTTGCTGGTGAGAATATTACCAATGATATTAAAACCGGCTTAGGTGTATTGAAAACACAGGCAGAGCAAATGAAAGTGCAGTTTGGTAGTGCTTTAGCCAACGAAGCAAAATCAAATGCTTATATCACCATTCCGGGATTAAGGGGAATGCCTGCAAAAGAGATCAGTGTAAAGAATCTTGCCAATATCATCCAGGCAAGAATGAGTGAGATAATGGACTTTGTTACCTATCATTTAAAACAAGTTGGTTTAGAAAACCGCATGTTGAATGGCGGTATTATTCTCACCGGTGGCGGTTCACAACTAAAGCACCTTATCCAACTCACAGAATATGTAACGGGTTTGCCTGCAAGAATTGGTTTCCCTAATGAACATCTTGCTGGTGGGCACATTGAAGAATTAGCAAAACCAACATACTCTACCTGTATCGGTCTTATCCTGAAAGGGTATGATGATTATGAGCATAACCGCAAACAGTTTGAAAAAGAATACAGGAAAGTAGAAGTGCCGGAAGGATTGAAGAATAATTTACCGGAAGAAGCACCGGTGGAAGTAATAGAAGAAGAAGTAAATGAAAAAGAAGTGACGAGAAGAAAAAACCTGACAGGTTTCTGGGGCAAATTCAAGGATGGGATTATTGATTTGTTCAAAGAAGAAGAAGATAAAAAACTGTAAGACAAAGATCGGCCCTCTAAATCTCCGCCGATTAGCGGAGGACTTTAGAGTATTAAATTTTATAAAGTTCTTTAACTGCTTCGGTGAAATAATAACTAACCCAATTATCAACGGCTTCGCTACTTCCTCTCCACTTGTGGAGAGGGTCGGGGTGAGGCTTTAATTCAAAACACTATGATACATTTCGATTTGCCAAAAGAAAAATCATCCATCCTGAAAGTAATTGGTGTAGGTGGCGGTGGTGGTAATGCAGTCAATCACATGTTTAGCCAGCAGATAGATGGTGTCAATTTTATTATTTGTAATACAGATGCACAGGCATTGGCCAATAGTGGCATACCAAACAGGATACAACTCGGGCCGCACCTTACACAGGGGTTGGGTGCCGGTGCCAATCCTGACATTGGCCGCCAGGCAACGGAGGAATCACTCGAAGAAATAAAACGCATACTGGAAGTAAATACCAAGATGGCTTTCATCACCGCAGGAATGGGTGGTGGCACAGGTACCGGTGGTGCACCCATCATTGCTAAAATTTGTAAAGACCTTGGTATTCTCACTGTCGGTATCGTTACCACTCCTTTTGCTTACGAAGGAAAGAAACGGCAGCAACAGGCAGAAGAAGGAATAAAAATATTGAAAGGATATGTTGATACATTGCTGGTGATCAGCAATGATAAACTACGTCACCAGTTTGGTAATTTAAAAATGCGGGAAGCATTTGAAAAAGCTGACAATGTATTGGCAACAGCAGCTAAATGTATTACTGATGTTATTAATAGTACCGGTCAGATCAATGTTGACTTTGCGGATGTATGTACGGTAATGCGCAACGGTGGTGTTGCTATTCTTGGAAATGCAGAAGCAGCTGGTGAAAACAGGGCACAGCAGGCTATTGAAGAAGCTATGAATTCGCCGCTGCTGAATGATAATGATATTAAGGGAGCTAAATGGATATTGATTAATATTAATTCAGCTGCGGGGGAACATGAGTTTACCATGGATGAAGTAGAAGTAATTCAAAACTATTTACTGAACCAGGCAGGGGAGAATACAGATGTTATTCTTGGTATGGGATACGACAGCACACTGGGCGACCGTATCGGTATTACCTTAATCGCAACAGGGTTCGAACATAAAGACCCATTTGCAAAACCAGTAGTAAAAAAGGAAGAGCCAAAACCGGAAGAAAAAATTGTAATGGTATTGGCAAAAGTTGAAGAATTGCTGCCACCTTTCATTAAAATGGACCCGTTAGCTTCCGGGCTTTCTGCGGCACTGGAAAATGAGAGGGAGTCGGCAGAAGAAGAGCTGAAACCAGCCACTGTTGGCATTTCTGAAGGAGAGGTGCTGGGAGAGAGGACTGATTACCTTATGCCAACATTGGTAGAAGATCCGGTAGCTATCGGATTTCCTACGATACAGGCCCCTGTTATTGATTTTTCCGATATCAAACAGGAAGAAGAGCCGGTTATTATTCATTTCGATTTGCAACCTCTGCCAAATGAATCAGCAGGGCAGGTACAGGAAAAACTACTTAGTACAATTACGGTAGAACAGGCAGGTGAATCTACTGTTAGCAAAATGTCAACAGTAGGGAAAAACGATAGTATAAATTCGATGCAGCAATTAATCAAAGAAAAAGATGCTGAGCTGATAAGCAGCATTAAAGATAGTACTAGTACAAGCCCGTTGCCTGCAGCTTCGGGTGGTTATCTGGCCAGACCGTCCAATATCTACGCAGAATCTAAAAACGGGGTCGTTACCCCAATGACTTCTGCCGAAAAACCGGTCCCTCCCGTAGCTGCCAGCAATGAAGAGGATGAACTCCTCGATTTGCAAATGCAGATAGTTGAGAGGGATGACATTCCTGCGGCGGGTATGCCGTTGGCTCATCAGGCTCAGACACCTTTGTTTCCCGAGGTTGAGGATTCTGCGATGCAGGACGAAACCGAAGAGCAAAAACGTAGGGCGGCAGAGAGATTGCACAAGTTGCGAAACTTGTCTTTCAACGTTAACGCTGCTGACCCCAATAATGAGTTTGAAACTGTGCCGGCTTATATCCGCCGCAACATGGAATTGTATAACAACAATAACCAGGTAGAAAACTTCTATAGCAGCTACGAGGTCAAGACTGACCAAAACAATCAGACACAAATCAGCACTATCAACACTTTTTTAGAAGGGAAAAAACCCGATTAATAAATAATTGCTGCGCTTTGTCATACTGAAGCGCAGTTGAAGGAAGTTCGTTCCAATGAAACTTAGCATTGAGCTAGTGTTTTTTAGTTGTTCCCTCCGGTTTCTACCGGAGGTTTTTTGTCCCTATTATAATTTGTCCCGAATCTTTTCTATTTTTCTGACTTTAATCCTTAATTATGAAGTCAAAACTTTTCATTTTCCTTATTTTATTGTTTTTTACGGCACATGTTTTTGGGCAAACAAAAAAAGCAAAAGAGATAGAAACACTTGCAAAACAATGGGTTGATGCCAACAACGCACAGGATATAGATGACATTAGCTTTTTATATGCTTCTTCACTTAATTTTTATGCAATAAATAAGGACAAAGGCACCTGCATAAAAGAAAAGAAATCATTCTTTGAAAAGTATCCAAAATATTCTATTAGTATCAGCAACCTTGATATCGATTTTTATAAGAGTGGTATTGTGAAATGCAATTTTGTAAAAAATGAAGTTTGGAATGGCGAACCTAGAAGTCCGCTACAAGGCTATTTGCTTTTTCAAAAAGAGGGAAACAGTTATAACATTATTGCAGAAAGCGACCAGAGAATGGATTCACAAAGAGGATATGTACCACAATTGGGAAATAAGGTACAGAAAAGTAGCAATATCACTTACATGCTGATTGGAGCAGGAACCCTATTGTTAATATTGGGGGTTTTCTATTTGGTAAAGAATAATAAAGAACAAAGGAAAAAAATAGAATCAATACCAATGCTGTTTAGTCAGCCACCAAATGTTGAAGTAGCTGTTAATCTGCCAGAATTTACCGCAGAAGAGTTGAAAAAAAATAATGGACTTGCATTTGAAAAGTATGTGGTAAAAAATTTCGACAAGAACTATTTTAAATTGCTCAATTGGCGTGGCGATAAATATGTAGATGGACATTACCCATTGTCAAGTATGGAGCCTGATTTAGACTATTTGTATCGGGATAGCGGCCGTCAGCAGTTGTTTGCTATAGAATGCAAATGGCAACAAGCTACTAATGCAAATGCAGTAAAGCTGGCAGATGAGAGGAAGCTAAATAATTATCGCAACTATCAAACGACTAAAAATTATCCGGTTTTTGTTATTTTAGGTATTGGTGGAACAGGTTCTGAACCAAATAATTTATTTATCATTCCGTTAAATGAAATAAGCGACCCGTTAACAAGTAAAGAGAAATTAGCTAAATATTCGAGAACCCAAACAGGAAGGTTCTATTTAGAAATTCCAACTTTGACACTTAAATAAAAAGCGAATGCATCGCAACATAATTTTATACTTTAAACGGTAATTATGTCCATAAGAAACAAAGCTCTCAAATGGTTTGCAGCAAAACATGGGAAAGTTGATTCACCAATTTACACATCAAAATTTTTTCTGCCAGATGAGTCTTGGCCAAAAAAAAGTGTATGGTTCCCCCAGATTCCTGTTAAAGTAATCAATAGCAACTTGTCTGGCTACATAAATATATTTTGCGAAGTTGCACCAGATAAAAACGATTTTCATTATTTAAGAGTTCCAGCAAAATTTCTACATTCACATTTAGAAAAATTTGGCAAACTCAATGGAAAAATAGCCTTGTATTTATCAACCGATACCAAATGGTTATTTATTGAAGAAAGAGGTGAAGGTAATCTAAACTTCAAAAATTTCTTAGTTTAGGAGATAGTTTGATAGCTACGTTGTGTGGCTTTTGTTGGTTTCATACTTAGATAATCTGAGCTTGCAGCCTTACAGTTCTATTCTATTGCTGTTAGCTATCGTTAAATAAAAAATCACAGCATCTTGTTCCAACAAAAAAAACTCCACCGGCAACCGCCAGTGGAGTTTTCAGGACATGTTATCAAACAGAGGTTAGCTTACTTCATTTCATAGATTGCCACGTCTTGCACAAACCGGCTATTACGGTTTACCTCATACATCACCGACTTTTTAGTCTTGTTGCAGAATACTTCGAAGCGAACGGTGTTGTCACCAAGTTCTTCAGTGTTCAGCAAAAACTTTTTGGTGAAGTTCTGACCTTTGATGTTTTCTCTGTACAGGGTGTTGCCACCCTCATCAGTAATGATGATAGTAAATTCATCCTGCAGTGCATTGCCTGCAACGTTCAGTTGGAACAAAGGCTGATTCTGCACCATGCCGGCAAATATTAATTCTGCAGGAACGGCGGGATTGGGTTCACCAGCGATTACAGCAGGAGACATTGCAACGGAGAATACAGTAAAAAATGCCAGAACGATTAGACGGTTGTTGTTGAAGATCTTTTTCATAATTTAAAGTTTAAAGGTTAATAATCTTAATCCACGAATTAAATAGTTGATGGCTGCAATGTTGGGGGCAAACAATTGTGTAGCAAACAAAAGGGCAAGTGTAGTTAGGGTTTCCGGTTTCTTTGTCTGTCTGACGACAGGTAGTTTTTTCCCGGTAAAAGCAAGTTGATGATGCTGTGATGATGTAAAAGTAGGTGGGAGATTTTGGCATTCCAAACCAAGTTATAGCTGTTATTAGCACAGCCACCCAACTATCAGGGTGAATAACAGTTTGACCATCAATCGTTTAATTCAGTGCAGGCAAAGATAGCCAAGCCATTTTCTAACTATAAAGCTGGCCTTTAAATGCAGTTACATCATATAATTTACCTGCTGTTTCCTTAAATTTCAACAGCTTTACCAGGAATAAAATAAAATAGAACAACCATAAATGTGTTTTAGCCGTTATTAGCCCTTTTACCGGTTCAATTTTTTTCTTTTATTACTCTTAACTGCCTGATTCTCAAAATGGGACTTTCGTGTTAGGAAATTACTTGTAACTGGATTTGGCCGGGTGCAGAAAAATATTATCTTCAACCGCTTTGGAATTACGACGGAAAGGCATAACGGCCTTTTCTTCAACCAAATGAGGGGGAATTTGTTAATGAATAGAACAGTTTCAAAACCAGGTAAGGGGATGAGCTGAAAAAAGGAGAACTAAAATGGCTTTTAAAAAAGATGATGTAATTATTATTGAACCGAAAGAGATGTTTGTGGGCAATATTGATGCCCCCGTTACACTCATAGAATTCGGTGAATACGAAAGTGAAGAATGTGCTAAAGTAAACGAAGTTGTAAAACAACTGCTGGAAGAGTATGAAGGAAAGATCAGGTTTCAGTTCCGTCACTTCCCCTTAACATTGATTCACCAGCGTAGCCTAAAGGCAAGTGAGTCTGCAGTAGCTGCCGGACAAGAAGGGAAGTTTTGGGAAATGCACAATGTACTTTTTGCTAATCGTCGCAACCTGGGTACCACCAGTTTAAAATTGCATAGCAAAGAAGCAGGTGTAAATAATAAAAAATTCCTGGATGAATTAGTGAATGGTGTGTATGGCTGGCAGGTGCAGGATGATTTGAAAGAAGGCATTAACCGTGGGGTTAAAGAAATACCTGCTTTCTTTATCAATGATGTACCGTTTACCCTGAAACCAACTTTTGCAAATCTGAGTGCAGCATTAGATGCAGCAATAAAGAAAAGCAAGAGTAAACCTGCTGCAAAAAAACCCGCAGCAAAGGCAAAGCAAAAAGCATAGATAATAATCAGAGATAAGAAGTTAATCCCGTTTCAAATTGAGACGGGATTTTTTTGTGCAAGATTGCCAAATCTAAAAGCCCCGTCTCATTTGATTGAGCGGGGCTTTTAAAATAGAAATCAGTTGATATTACCAACGATTGTTTGAGTAAGCAGGTCTTGCGCCTCTTTCAGGTCTTTCCTCTTTTGGCTTGGCAACACTTACTTTGATAGAACGTCCATCAACAGTAGCACCATCCAGTTCAGCAATTGCTTTTTGAGCAGCTGCGTCATCACTCATTTCCACAAAACCAAAGCCTTTGCTGCGGTTTGTGTATTTGTCCATAATAACTTTAGCTGAAGTCACTTCTCCGTACTCAGCAAAATAACTTTTCAAGTCTTCATCCACTACGGCGAAGCTTAAATTTGAAACATAAATGTTCATGTAAAAAAATTAACTTTTAAAAATGCTTGAGAAAAACGCAACGGTAAAGAAGACTAACTATTAGCAGATCCTTCGATAAACTCAGGATTAGGGCGTAGCAGAAAAAATCGTTCACTTACAAAATGCCGTATAACTCAAATTAACAGGACAAAGATATGTATTAAATATCACTTTGCAGGTTTTATTTTGTTATCACATTATTAATTAGTTATCGGCGGCTCAGCGTTAAACATGTTATTACCCTCTTCTTTTTTCCGGATACCAAAGCTATAACGGAGATTAATGCCTATTCGCCGGGTATCAGACTGCCGGAAGCCTGTGGCATTTATTGAACCTTGAGTGATGCTGAAATTGTTTTTATTGCTGAAGAACATGTCGCTGAGGCTAAGTGTTACAATCAGCTTTTCCTTTAAAAATTTCCTGTTGATACTGGTATTCAATGCTCCAAAAGTGCTGAGTTCATAAAACTGTTGTTGCCCTTTCAGGCGTAGAAATCCATTGAGTGTAATGACTGATTTTTTATCCAGCTTAAATGTTTGGTAAGTAAATAATGTCCAGGTGCCTTTTTTGAAAGACAAAGGTTTGTTTTCATACAATCCCTGGTAGAAATTGTGATTGTACTGTGCACCCAGCACAAAGAAATACCTGCCTCCGGGAGGTATGGCGCCAAGGCCACGGAAATACCATTCCTTGTTTTTACCGAGATTATCATACGTTCTGTAAGCCTGACTCTGGCTGGTATCAGATTGATAAATTACATTAGTGAAAATATCTCTCGTATCATTTACACCAACGGCAAGAATGGGACGTTCATCTACACTCACATTGGCTTCGTAATTCTGATTGAATTGCGGACGCAGCGAAGGATTGCCTGTTTCAGAAAGATACTGGTCAATAAATCTGGAAAAAGGGTTCAACTGATCATACCCGGGACGGTTGATAGTTCGACGATAAACGAGATAAGCTCTTAAATCATAACTGGCAATCTTCATCAGGTTTTTACTTAAATAGATGTAGGGAAACAGGTCGGTACGATGAATATTAAATGTAGTGTCGGAAGGAATGATTTGCCTCCCTTTCATATTGGTGTTTTCCATTCTGACACCAGTTTTGATGACAAAATCTTTTCCCAACGTTTTTGAACCTTGCAGATACAGAGAGTTTATATTTTCATCATAGTTAAATGAATTGGTTCGATTATTATCTTTTGTCCTGATTCCTACCGATTCACGGAAGTAGTTGGTGATGTTTTTAAAAAGATGAAACGTAGATTTTACTCCTGTCTCAAAAGTGAATTTCTTTTTCATTTTCAACTTCAGGTCGGATTTTGCCGAGAATAAATCCCTTTTATTATCCGCTTTACCATCTCCACCATTGGTCGGTAGCGCCGGGGTGTAAAAACTGGTTGAAAATGCCTGGTTAGAAATGTTATGGGAGTTGTAATAAAAAAGTTGTGTCGACCATTCTGAACCAAGAGAATCAATTTTCAATTTTGTTTCAATGCCATTTCCAATAACGAGAGAACTCCCTTTATTAATAACACTATTCAGGTTGTTTGTTAGTAGCTGTGAAGTGCTTATTTTTTGTATTGCACTCAGGTTTTCTGTATTATTATTAAAATAGTTCAGGGTTATACTACCGGAGAAATCAATATCCCATTTGCCATGGGTGTAGGTAAGGCCATAGCCTGTATAAAAAACATCAGAAGGGTATTTTGTAAAAGCATTTTGGCTAAGCATGGAATCCGGTGCAAAAATGCGGTCGGTGATTATCTTTTCATAACTATTTCTTTTGCTATAATTAAAATTAATATAGGAATTCTTTTTTCCATCATTATTATTCAGGTTGAAACCGATAAACTGGTTGCCATATGTACCTTGTTGTATTCCTGCATTTACACTGCCTGTCATACCAATCTTAACACCTTTCTTTAAAATTACATTTACAATACCGCCACTACTGGAGGCATCGTATTTGGCAGAAGGGGTTTTCACTATTTCAATTTTTGAAATTGCATCAGGTGGCAAACCTTTGAGCATGGTGGCCACATCGGCAGCACTCATTCTCATATCCCGGCCATTAATTTGAACTGTGGCTGGTGTCATGCTGCTGATATAAATATTGCCATCCTGGTCAACGAACAGCCCCGGTGTTTTTTCAATCACTTCATAGCCGCTGGTAGAAGCGGCAACCAGATTCTCCGGGTCGATTATCAGTTTATCATCTTCCTGCTTCATCAACGGTTTTTTGGAAGTAATGATGGCTGTTTCTAATGTTTTTCCCAATGGCTCAGCAATAAAACTGAAAGAAGTCTGGTTGCCGGAAGTTGAAATACCTTTTTCAATTGGCTGATAATTAATAGAAGTAATGTTAACGGTGTATTGATTATTTTTTGAGAGATTAAACCTTGCAATACCGCTGCTATCGGCTACTTTTTTTATTATTTGTATGCTATCGAGCCTGTTGATGACGGTTACGGAGGCAAAAGCTACAGGCTCTTTTTTTTGATTGATGATTTTGATGCTGACAGGAGTTTCTTGCCCAAAACAAGACGCTGAAAATACAAACAAGAGTGTAGCAAGAAATAGTTTTGGAAGGATAAGGAGCAGTCTTTTGTACATAGCTATACTGTTAGTGAGATGCCGCAAAAATAACCAAATAGGCGGGGCATGAAAGTTTTCAACTGCTTTAATGGATATTTTTCAAATCATTTAACTTTTAGGCGGCAGAACAGAGGCATATTTTTTTATCTGTCCTTTCTTTTGCTGATGAATTGTTTGAGCTTCATCAATAGAATGGGTGTTGTGGATGTCTATTTCTTTTTTTGCCAGCTCAGATAACTGCACATAGAATTTTTTAAGTGTTTCTAATTCTTTTACAGTAAGGTCTTCTACATCAATCAGCCGGTTGCTGGCGGTGGCACTGGCAGCTATAAGTTCATTCAGTTTTAATTGAATGGCAACGGTATCTTTATTCTGCGATTGCTGAATTAAAAACACCATCAGGAAAGTAATGATAGTGGTGCCGGTATTAATAACCAATTGCCAGGTATTGGAGAAATTGAAAACAGGCCCTGTTATACCCCAAACAATAATTACCAGAAATGCCAGTATAAAAGCCGTTGAGCTGCCCGTTGCTTTGGTAATTTTGCCGGAGAATTTTTCGAACCCCACGGAAAATGCATTTTTTGTTTTCATAACAATTGATTTAAAGTTGAACTGTTTGTAGATTTCCTTTGTCAGAATTAATTATTGAAATTAAACCATTTAGTTATCTGGTATGGTTCAATTTGCGGCAACGATAAAACGCTTTGGTTCACAAGGCGAAAAAACAGGATGGACTTATTTCGAAGTACCGCCTGACCTGGTGCAGGAATTAAAGCCGGGCAACCGTAAAGAATTTAAAGTAAAAGGTAAGCTGGATGCCCATCCTGTCAAAAGAGTGTCATTACTCCCAATGGGTGGTGGGCTGTTTATTTTTGTGCTGAATGCGGCTCTTCGAAAAGCTATAGGTAAGAAACATGGGGCGATGCTAAAAGTTCAGTTGACAGAAGATAAAAGTGAATTTATTTTCAATAAAGATTTTATGGATTGCCTCAATGACGAACCTGCTGCTAAAGAATTTTTTAAAAACCTGACAGGATCACACCAGCGATACTTCAGCAAATGGATTGATGATGCTAAAACAGAACCAACCAAAGTAAAAAGAATCACTATGGCAGTGAATGCCCTTGCTAAAAAATGGGGCTATCCTGAAATGCTAAGAAACCCATAGCCGCCCCCGATTGGCGGAGAGACTTTGGCCATAAATACTTTAAGGGTAAATAGATTTCTAAGAGTAATAGGATATCGACCATGTTTCCTTTGATTCATTTTATAAATAGTAAGGACTTTGTGACCTAAGTTCCTCCTGAGTTTGTCGATAGATAGGGACAGGGTTTTACTTAAACGGATTTGAATATTTCACATCGGTACTTACAGTCGCATCAGTCAATGTTTTCAGAAAGGCCACTAAAGCTGCTTTATCCTGCGGCGATAAATTTATTAACCGGGGTTGGCCACCGGGTAGCCTGAGTTGTGGCGAGAGGTTAGGATGATTTTTTACACCAGTGCTGTAATGTTCTACCACCTGCTCCAGTGTGGCAAAACGTCCATCATGCATATAAGGAGCAGTTAGCTCTACATTGCGCAATGTTGTTACTTTGAAATTGGCATCAAGATTTGTGTTATTTACTACAGCACCAAATCCCCTGTCCATTGTACCTAAATCAAGGCCGTTATTTTTTTCTTGTGGCGCAGTAAACTTTTCTGAGCCATGACAAGGAGCACAGCCGCCAATTGGAGAGAGAAAAATTTCTTTGCCCCTGTTTTCCTGTGCTGTAAAATTGGGGAATAAATCGGTGGGTGCTGGACCGGGCACCGGCGCATAGGTTCCTCTTCCGGCATCATATTTTGATTGAAAAGAAACAATAGAACGTACAAACTGTGAAAGGGCTAAAGATATCCGTGTGCTGGTAATATTTGCATCACCAAATGCTTTGGTGAAAAGCGAAGGATAGTAGGCCAGTGTTTTCAATTTTGCTTCTAATTGCGGTAACGTCATTCCCATTTCTACTAAATCCTGTACAGGTATCAGCACCTGGTCCTCAAGTGTTGTTGCTCTCTGGTCCCAGAAAAAGCGGCCATTGGGATAATATTTTGCATCAATTAAAGACATAGAATTTCTTCCGGTAAGTCCGCCATTAAAACCAACACTTTTTGCAACCGGGTCAGAAAAACCATTGGCCTGTTTGTGACAGGAGGCACAGGCAATCGTATTATTAATAGAAAGACTTTTATCATAGAAAAGCACCCGGCCAAGTGTAGCTCCGTTATCAGTAATTGCATTACCGGCAGGGGTGTTTATCTGGGCTTGTATGGGTGGCGAACTCAGGTATGCCGGTTGAATGATGTTGGCATAATTAAATGCCGTTGCTGGTAAATTCAACACAGCGGCTACGGGATCAACAGGTGTTGGAGTAGTGTCATCTTCACTTTTATTGCAGGCTATAAGCACTAACAGGAACGAAATTCCTGAAATGATAAATATTTTAGGCTTGTGGGCAAACATAGTCGGGGCTTTTGGTGGTTCCGGCTTCTGACTGACCGGTAGATTTAAAGTTTAAGATGCTGCGATTTTTTTCTTATTCATACTACTGCTAAAAAAAGATAGTATGAATGCGGCTTTGACGGGTGAGGAACTAAAAATCCTTCTCTCCAATAATTTCTTTTATTTGCAGCATGATTTCCTCTTTAAAAGATTTTCACAACCCTTTTTTTATCGGTGTGGCCGGTGTGGGCATGAGTGCTATTGCCCAATACCTGAAAGGCATTGACAAAACTGTTTCCGGAAGTGACCGTTTTTTTGCCCCCGGTGTATATAATGAAGTGAAGGAAAAATTAGAAGCAGAGGGTATTCGCTGTTTTGTGCAAAACGGTGACGGCATTACTGAATCAACTGACCTGATTGTAGTATCAACAGCAATAGAAGATACGGTGGCAGAAGTACAGAAGGCAAAGCAATTGAATATTCCGATAATGAGAAGGTCAGAACTCCTGTCATTGATTGCATCCAGTAAGAAAACAATTGCAGTAGGCGGTACCAGCGGCAAGAGTACCACCAGTGCTATGTTGTTTGATATTTTAGAGCATGCCGGTCTTCAGCCAAGCATCATCAGCGGTGCAGGATTGATAAGTATTATTAAACAAGGAAAAATAGGTAATGCAAAAGTCGGTGCAGGAGAGTGGTTGGTAATAGAAGCTGATGAAAGCGATGGTTCCATTGTTCAGTATAAACCGGAGATAGGATTATTACTGAATATAGATAAAGACCACCAGGAAATAGATGAACTGATGAGGGTGTTTGGCATCTTTAAGAATAATAGCAAAAAATTTGTCGTCAACCAATCTCATCCGTTGGCGCAGCAACTTTCTCAAGAAGTGCAACAGGATTTTTCTACGGATCCGCATATTTATGCTGGCTACATAGCTACTGATTTCAAGCAGTCTGGATTTAATATTCAATTTTTAATTCACAATATTCAGTTTTCAATTAATACGGCAGGAAAGCATAACATGGAAAATGCACTGGCAGCAGTTAGCATTGCAAATGGAATAGGTGCAGGTCTTGAAACCTGTGCAGAAGCATTAAGGGTTTATGAGGGCATCTATCGCCGTCATCAGGTATATGGCAAAAAGAATGGCGTATGGTTGATTGATGATTATGCTCATAATCCTGTCAAATGTGCTGCTGCTATTGAAGCTTGCCAGCCTGTTTCGCCAAAAGTTATTGCCTGGTTTCAGCCTCATGGATATAAACCTACGAAATTTTTACGGGAAGATTTTGTAAAACAAATTGCAAGGACATTACGGCCGGAAGATGAAATATGGATGAGTGAAATTTTTTATGTTGGTGGTACTGCGGAAAAAGATATTTCTGCTAATGACCTCATCAATGATTTAAAAGCATTGGGCAAGCAGGCATTTTTTGTAGAAAATAGAAATGATTTTTTAGCAAGTACCCGTTCTCACCTTACAGATAACTGTGCAATACTATTGATGGCAGCAAGAGACCCATCGCTGGAACAATTTGCCAAACAAACATGGCAAGACTTATAGCTAACTAAATCAGGAAGCAAACCCGATAGCTATCGGGTCAGCTACATTCTCCTTCGTTACCGGCAGGAACATATACCAGCACAAGGCCATCAATAAGCCGGGGTGTGATGTATCGGAGAGCTGTTTATCTTTTGTAAAATGAACTTCTGCATTTTCTTCTCTTGTGCTAAGGCCGCAGGTTACAAAAGGATTTTCTTTTGACTCTTTGTACAACACTAATTCTGCCAGTGGGTTATTATGTGTAGTGTAGAAAAAACGTTCGTCATTTACATCAATAAAGTTTTCTTTGTTCTCTTGTCCTAATTCACCAATCTTAACTCCATACTCGTTTCGAAGAACAACTTTATTACGAAGAAAACCTTCTTTGCGAATAAGAAAAACTCTTTTCTGTTTATCGCATTCCACCCTTGCTGTATTGGAAAAAGGATTTAAGCTGATTGTCAGCAATTTCTTATCATCTTTGTACAGGTGGTAAGTTTCGTTGTTAGAAGTAGAGGCAGCTGATTCCCATCTCATGGTTTAAAGTTTAAGTGGTTGCAATTTGAGAGAAAAATTACTGTGGTTTTGATAAGTAACAACAGGTTAACCTAAAATTAATATTAACTTCATATTGGAATGGTCCGGTGGATAAACTGTGCAAAATCGCCTGGTAATTCACATTTCCCTTTAAAATGTTTAAGTATTGATAATGAATACGCTGAAAGAACGAGACAGAAAATTTCTGGAAAGGTCTATTGAACTTTCAAAACAGGGAATGGAAAGTGGCCATGGAGGCCCTTTTGGCTGTGTAGTAGTGCGGGGGGATGAAATTGTAGGTGAAGGCAGTAATATGGTCACTTCTTACAACGATCCTACTGCCCATGCCGAAATGGTGGCTATCCGCAATGCCTGCGAAAAATTAGGTACTTACCAATTAAGTGATTGTGAAATTTTTACAAGTTGCGAACCCTGCCCGATGTGTCTCGGTGCTATCTATTGGGCCAGGCCCAAAAGAGTAGTGTATGCTAACACCAGGGAAGAGGCAGCGGAGGTAGAATTTGATGATGAGTTTATTTATAATGAAATCAATGCAAAAATGAGTGACCGGAAAATTCCTTTTGTTCATCACCCTCATCCAAAAGCTAAAGAGGTATTTGATGCCTGGAAGAAATGGGACGGCAAGAAGAAATACTAATCGTTATTGATCATTCGGCGGATTACAATATAGCAGAGCACCACCAGCGAAATTAATATCAGTATGGAAATATATAACCAGGGCTGATCTTTTATCTTCATCTTTTCCCGCTGCTTTTTTTTCTTTTCTGTTTTCTTTTTCAGGTCACGGTTCAGCATCTCCACCATGTATTGCAGTTGTTCTTTGTCTTTAAATTCCTGCAAACCATCAATGGCATCATCGTCAAACTCATGCTGCATCAATTGCTTTTCCACTTCATGTTTCTTTTCTTCAGACAGCTTGCCCTGCAGGTAAAGCAACAGTGTTTCCTGGTCAACATCAGTGGACAAATTGGATAATATGTCTTTATAATTTTCTGACATTTTATTTCTTGTTCATCCGACCGTGCCTGTCTGAAGGCAGGGGGCTATCGGATTCATCACTTAATTTTTTCTCAATCAATATTTTTAAGTTTCGTTTGCCGTTCTGAATATAACTTTTTACCTGTAGCATACTGTAGCCGGTTTCGTCACTCACTTCCTGGTAGCTTTTCTTTTGAAGATAAAACAAAGTTACACATTGCTGTTGCTCGGGGTTTAGTTCTTTCAATGCCAGTTCCATAAGTTCAAGGGTGTGGTCATTAGCCACTAATGCCTGGAGGTCTGTTTCTTCTTCTGGCTTAGTAGTTAGCTTATCGCTTATTTCCGCTGTAATTTTTCCCTGCCTCTCCCGCAGCTTCATCAGGCAGTGGTTTTTGGCTACCATATACAACCATGATTTGAAATACTCTACTTTGTATTTCTGTAGTTCCTGTATCACTTTCAAAAAGATTTGCTGTACACTGTCCTTCGCTTCTTCTTCATTTTTTAAATACTTCATGCTTACACCAAGCAGCAGGAGGGTGTATCGCTGCAGCAAAATGCCCAACCATTCATTATTATGGTCGGCATAAAACTGTTCGAGCAGTTCCTGGTCGGTTGTATGCTGGTATTTGTCAGCTTTCACTGTTGAAAAATAGCCATTTGTTGCCAGTAAGATGCAGGTTTTAAATAATTCAATAAAACCCATTGTTATAACTTGCAATTCGATTGTAAATATTTCAAGGGAAAAAGATATTTTCGAAATGCGAACTCTGAAGCCTACCCTATGGGAAGATTTAGAGGGGCTAAAATTTTATAAAAATGGAATATGCTGTTATAGCAGTACCGGCGGCACCGGTTCGGCGCAAACCGAATCACCGGAAAGAAATGGTAAGCCAGTTATTATTTGGTGAGTCAGTAATAGTGCTGAAGACCGAAGGAAATTTATGGGTGAAGATCCGTAGCCTGCATGATGGCTATGAAGGATGGGTAACAAACACCATGCTGGAGTCAGTTGATGAAATGATTGCAAAATCAGCAAATACTTTTGCCACAACCGATATGTTGAGTATAATTTCTATTGACAACGGGCAAATGAATATTCCCGTCGGCTCATCATTACCTTTTTTCGATAATGGCAAAGGAAGGCTGGGTAATGTTGATTACAGTTTTTCCGGTCATTATTTTAAACGGGATGAACAGCGGCCATCTGGCGAATTGGTAAAACAGCTAAGTGAAAAATGGTTAAATGCACCTTATCTCTGGGGAGGCCGTACTCCATTGGGTGTAGATTGCAGTGGTTTTGTCCAGGTAATATTTAAGTTAATGGGAATTGACCTGCCTCGTGATGCTTGGCAGCAGGCGCAGGAAGGAAAGACAGTAAAAAAATTTGCTGATTTACAACCAGGTGATCTGGCTTTTTTTGATAATAAAGAAGATATTGTTCATGTCGGCATTTTGCTTGGCGATGGGCTTGTTATTCATTCATCAGGCAAAGTGAGAATAGATGGAATTGACAAAAAAGGAATCACCAATAAAAAAACCGGCTCACCGAATATACGTTTAAGGGCTATCAAACGGTATTGGTAGATACGCCTGATTGTTCGTCATAATAAAACGGACAGTAAGTACCACCATGTTTTCTTTTTTATCTGCAGAGCTGGTCCAGGCAATAGTAAGAGGAGAAAAAATTATTCCGTTATACGTGTAATTAACAATCATGCCTGACTTCCCATTATCCTGTTTTAAATCTTTTTCCTCAGACAGTACTAACCCTTTCCTAAGACGTTGATTTAATTTGTCAAACTCCTTTTTCACATCTTTCAAACCTTCTTCTCCCGACGGGGCGTAGCCAACCAACTGATAAATAAAATATCTTACAGGAATGAGTGATAAACTGTCCGGGTATTCTAACCGTTCAGCCAACACCACTTTGCAGGTTATGGTGGGAAAGAAAAAAGGCGAATGTGTAGCGTAAAAGCCCTGAAGGAAAAAAAGGGTGGAGTCTGTTATTTTTTTTACCTCTTTTTGTAAAAGCAAAGGATCATTAATAAGGTTATTTAAAAACTGGCTGAATTCGTTTTTAAAAGGATCGTGGCGGAAATACTGTTCAGTAGCCTTGTAAAAGGTTTGCGAACAGAGTGTTTGCCAGGATAGAGAAAGAAGTATGAATAGTTTTATTTTCATAAAATGCTCTTCACCCATTTTACAATCATTACATCCCAACTCAGCATTTTAAAAGCGGTATAAAAAAGAATAACAGCAAAAATCTTTTTCAGCATGGCCTGGTCTATCGTTATAGCCAGCTTACTGCCAAAGAAAGCTCCAACGATAAATCCGGCACCAAGTAAGCCAACGATTTTTAAATCAATTGGTGTTCCGGCTTTTTGACATTGATGATAGTAATATAATGATGCGAGAATAACAACGGGTAAAGTAAGTACTGCTAAAGAAGTACCCTGTGCCTGGTGTTGTGTAAAGTTCATAAAAAAAACAAGGGCTGGCACCATGATGATACCGCCTCCAACGCCTACTAATCCACTCAGCATACCGGCAGCAAGACCTATCAGCAATGCTGTTATTATTAATTGAGTTGCCATAGTATGTTTTTGATTGGTGTCCATCAATTATTGCTTGAAGTTCTGTTTATACAGTTCGATTGCTTCATTGATAATTCTGTAAGCAATTAACTGGTCCTGAAAATTATCAATAGCCACTTTTTTATTTTCCAGTACTTTATATTGTTCAAAGAAATTTTTTAGCTCCAGCAAAAAATGATGTGGAAGATCTTCCATGCGGCTAACATGGTTAACAGAGGGGTCTTTAGCAGCTACAGCAATTATTTTATCATCCACCTGTCCATTGTCTATCATTTGCATATTGCCAATTACATTGGCTTCTACCAGGCAAAGCGATTGAATAGATTGAGAACAGAGTACTAAAATATCTAACGGGTCACCGTCATGCCCCAGTGTTTGTGGAATAAAGCCGTAGTTAACCGGGTACTGAAAGGATGAATAAATGACCCTGTCCAAACGCAGCAACCCGGTATCCTTGTCCACTTCATATTTTGATCTTGATCCTTGTGGAATTTCAATCAATGCGTTTACTGTTGCGGGAGCTTTTTCTCCAAAGTGGGCACCATGCCAGGGATGTTTAACCGTAAGCATTTATTATTGATTTATTTTTATCCTGTAATCTTTATACCAATATAAGTGGCCAACAGACCCAATACAATACTGGCCGCAACGTATGTAAAGAATAAAGCTAATTTTTGTTCTTTTATTAATCCAATACCTTCTAAAGTGAATGCAGAAAAAGTAGTGAAACCTCCGCACAAGCCTGTCATTAGAAACAGTTTCCAGTTGTCATTATCATTAAATGATTTGAAACTAAGCCCCCAGAAAATACCAATCAAAAAACAACCTGTCACATTTACTGCAAAGGTTCCCCAGGGAAAAGGGTGTAAATTATTTGTTGCAAACCACCGCTGGCATAAGTAACGGGCAATGCTGCCAATACCCCCGCCTAAGCCAATCAATAGAATGCTTTTAATCATTTTATTGTATTGTTGATTGCCGATTTATATTGCATAGTGTCTGTATCATGTTCGTACAGGTATTTAAAGTCCACCAGCCACTGGCCGTTTGATTTTATTACTTTCAGTGTGTCCGGATCATTTTTAAATGAGTTAGAATAAGTAACAACCGTTACAGAATCTTTAATAGTTTCCTTTACACTAACAATATTTATCGAAGAGGACCGGTAACCGTCTTTAATTGTTTGGTCTGCCCGTTGGTAGCTGCGTTCGGCCACATCCATATAATTAGTATTAACAGAGTCTTCCAGCATGAAATTTCTGGCTTCTGTAAACTTGCCATCTAAAGCCGCCCGGATAAAATTCCTGGCCGCATCAATATTGTTTTCTGATTTGTTATCAGGCTGTTTGTCTTTATTCTTGCAGGAAGAAATTAAAAAAAACAAGAAAGAAGCTGCTAAAAAAAGTGAAAATCTCATATTGCAAAATACAGAATTTTAATATGGTAAACTGTTAACCTGTAAAATTAAAAAGCACCTCTTTACAAGAAGTGCTTTTTAAGTGTTGCTATAGTATTTTTTATTGTTTCAATTTATCCAGCTCTTTCATAGCCTCTTTCATTTTTTCAGGGTCTATTTCTTTCATAAGGCTATCCAGGACCTGCAGTCCTTTCTTAAGTGAATCGCTGTTCATCAAATCTTTTATTTTGTCCATTCCCCCGGTAGTAGTATCGCTGCCATCCATTTTACCAGCCTGGTCCATGCCCATTTTCATAAGGGTAGCCATGCTGAAATCAACCTTCCATTGGCCGTCTTATTTTTTCAAAGGAAACTCTTTTATGCCATCGTCTTTAGCCATATTGCTAACAGAAACAGTGGTATTACAGACATTTATTTTGGCTTCGCCAATTACCATATTTTTAAAGTCATCTGAAGGGTCATCTTTTCCTATTGAATCCTTCAGTCCCATTTTTTCGGCTGCATCAACGGCTTTTTTTATTATATCAAGTGTGCCTTTGCTTTCTTTAGTAGCCAGTTTGGCGGCACCATCAACATCTTTTTCCGACATTCTTTGAAAAAAGGCTGTTACAACTGCTTTAGGATCGTTTTCTACTTGTTTGTCTTTGCCCTTGCAGCCTGCAACTAAAAGCATTATTGCACCCGCAACAACAAAATAATTGATACGTATTTTTTTTATTTTTTTGGTTTTGAAACACAAATGTATGGTTCCTGCCCTTATTTCACCAACCGAAGTGCTGCCGCTTTATCAACCTGCAGTTTTCATTTAAAAAAATATCATCTGTGGTTACACCGTAAGGCAGCGTATCGAGCCGGACGTATTTATTATAAGCTCCCTTTACCGATTTATTAAGCGATTTAAAAACAAATTCAGAACAATACATTACATCGTCTGAGAAATAATTAAAATACATATCGAATTTCAAGCCTGCTTTATAATAGCTATCAACGACCGATTTCAATTTTTCAGTTTCCTCCTTTTTCAGGTTATAGCGATAGATGCAAAAGGCAATATTGCCGGCAGGGGTAAAAAAACTATCCAGTAGTTCCCGTTTCAGTTTTTGATCGGGGTTGTAACTGCCACCAAGGGCATGATAAACAAATACAGAATCATTTTCTATAAATACAAGACCGCAGTGGGAGAACGAAGTATCTTTCCTGTTCATACTCCTGGTTGCCTGGCTTACTTCATCCCGCCCGTTTCTCAAAATCACATCGTCATTTTTAATAAATGGTTTTGTACTGTCAATCGTTTTAAAGGCAGCGGCTTTCTGAGCAGAAGACATGGATTTTTTGGGTGTTGAGTCTGCTTTATTACAACACCAGCATAAAAAAAGCAGGAATAAAAAGAAATAATCAGTTCTCTTCATTCCTGCAAAGTAATAAATCTTTATAAGTGCTATGTGGCCGGCTTATCTTTCTTTACAATGGCTGGTGTTTGGCGGTTGGCATACTCTTCTTCTTCCTTTTCATGTTCTTTATTATAGGCTTTGATGATGGCTTTCACCAGGCGGTGACGAACGACATCTTCCTCATCCAGTTCTATATGTGCGATGCCATCAATATTTCTTAAAATCCTTGTTGTCGTTTGCAGACCACTTCGTTGGTTTCTTGGCAGATCCACCTGTGTCATATCACCGGTGATGATGGCTTTGGCATTGGCACCAATCCTTGTCAGAAACATTTTCAATTGCAGTTCCGTAGCATTCTGCGCTTCATCTAATATGATGTAGGCATGATCCAAAGTTCGGCCCCGCATATAAGCCAGCGGTGCAATTTCAATGGTCCGGGTGGTCATGTAATAACCGAGTTTATCAGCCGGTATCATATCATCTAATGCATCATATAATGGTCGGAGGTAAGGGTCAATCTTTTCCTTTAAATCACCCGGAAGAAAACCGAGGCTTTCACCGGCTTCCACCGCTGGCCTCGTCAAAATGATTTTCTTTACCTGTTTATTTTTTAATGCCCGTACTGCCAATGCCACGGCGGTATAAGTTTTACCAGTACCGGCAGGGCCAATGGCGAATACGATGTCATTCTTTTCTGACTCCTGCACCATTTTTTTCTGGTTGGCCGTTCTTGCCCTTACCGATTTTCCATTTGGCCCAAACACCAGTACTTCGTTAGGGTTTTTTTCCTGGAAATGGTCAATTACCTCGGCATCGTCTCCCCCGAGTACCTGCTCAAAATAATTCTGGCTCATGTGGCCATTTCTTTCGAGGTAGGAAACAATGAGGGAGATTTTTTCCCGTGCAGTATCTATCTGCTCAGGGGCACCGCTCAATTTTAGCTGTGTGCCACGGGAGAGAATTTTTAGCAGGGGAAATTTCTTTTTGAGGACGTCGAGTTTACCGTTGTTTACACCAAAAAATTCAATAGGGTTTACGGTTTCAAGGTTGATGATAGTGTCTGTCAATTCACTTCAGTTTAAATGGCTGACTTCTTTTCATTGGATGGGAAGCAGAACCATACATTCACAAAACCGGCGAAGAGTAGTACCGGATTAGTTTGCGTCTTCTGACCATTTTCAGAAGCTTACTCTTCTTTTCCAAATATAACCTATGACAGTTATTCAATCCTAAAGTTAATTATTAACAGATGTGAATACAAATAATGTGAGTAAAGATTTAGTTAAGGGTTTTTCCTGTAATAAATTCCACTGATTTTAACTTAGTCAATATTCAAATTGATACACTGCCCTTGGTTTGCGGTAATATTTGCTTTCTAATTTATTTCTTAGTTTGGTAATTTACCAAAATCAACTTCCACCTACGAAGTCATAAAATTCCGATAGGAAGAATTATCTTTTTAGTAATGTTTGTAATATTCATCATTGCAGCCATGTGCAGGGTTTTTTAAAAAGCGAAGCTGTCCCGAAAATCATACTTTGCGGTAAGTTGGTAAGACGAGAAAGAAGCAATAATTTAAATTCAATACTTACCGCCTTGCCGTTTTCCGGCTATTCAATTAAAAAATACTTTTAAGACAGCCCTTTTTTGTTATCATAACTTTGCAACTAAGCTGTTTGTGTTACCATCTCATTTGTTTTTGCAGAATTAATGTACGGTTCTCCTTAGTGTTCTGTTAAAAAACAAAAAAAAGCGGCTAAAACATAGCTAACCATTTTTTAATCGCAATTTTTGTAGTTTAAATCAATCCGCAAGACGAAATGAAGTGTAAGCCCGGCTTTTTTTTACTGTTAGTTTTTATATTACCTGCTGTTTTCTCCTACGGCCAATTGTATAAGCTGTCGGGTTCAATATTGGATAACAGGAAAGTGCCATTACCACTTGCCAGTGTTGAAATAAAGGAATTACGTAAAGGAGCTATTACAAGAGATGACGGGTCTTTTCAGTTTTTTGTAGAAAGAGGTAAGTATAATCTTGTAGTGAGTATGATCGGTTATAAATCAAGAGTGGTTACCATTTTTATTAATGATAAAGATATTACTGAAAACCTTGAACTGGAAACTGATGAAGGAAGCGACCTTGCCGAAGTAATATTAAAAGTAAAAACAAGGGACAGGGCCGAAGAAATTATCAGGAATGTGGTACGGTATAAGGAAACAATTTTGGATGCCATAGGTTCTTACTCCTGCCAGGCTTATATAAAAGCTTTTCAGCTTGATTCGGGCTACAACAAGAAAAAGAAAGAGAATGAAAGCGATACCACAACCCGGCCTGCAACCAAAGAAAATTTTGATGGTATGTCGCTTAGCGAAGTATCAATACGGCTGGATAAAAACAGCAACGGGCAAGTAAAAGAAGAACGGTTAGGCATTATTAAACGAGGAAATACAGGAAGCATTTTTTACTTGTCAGCATTAGAAGGGGATTTTTATATTTATAATAACCTCATCAACACGCCGCCTGTTTCCAAAATACCATTTGTATCACCGCTTAGTTATAGCGGATTAGTAGCCTATCGTTTTAAAACACTCAAGATTGACCGTACAGTAAAACCTAAGGTATATACCATTGCGGTGCGGCCACGGCAACTCAGTAATGCCACTATCGAAGGCGAGATAATGGTGCAGGACAGCACCTGGGCTGTAATGAGTGCCGAGTTCAGGTTGCCACCGGCACACATGCCGGAGTATGACTTTATGGAAGTGAAACAGGAGTACGGAAAAGTAGGAGACAGTGCAAGAATGATAACCCGACAGCAGTTCAATTATTATATAAAAACTAAAAAAGGAAGGCTGTATGGAGAAACCACGGTAGCTTATTCTAATTATGAATTACAAAAAAATTTTAAAAAAGGATATTTTGGAAATGAAGTAAGTTCTACTTCTGAAGAGGCGTATCAAAAAGATTCTACCTTTTGGAAATCGGTAAGAACAGAACCTTTGTCAAAGCAACAGGAATTATATACCCGTTACCAGGATAGCATTTACCGCTATATGCGCAGCGAAGCTTACCTGGATTCTGTTGACAGGGTGCTGAATAAAATAACCTGGAAAAAGATGCTCATTTTCGGACAGGTGTTCAACGATCATAAGAAAGAAAGGATGTGGATTCTGCCCCCTATTACTTCATTGATACAGCCAGTATCGTTTGGCGGAGCAAGATTGAAATTGGCTGGGGCATATCGTAAAACGTATCCATCTCGAAAAAAATTAGAGATGGAAGCAGATGTGAGTTATGGTTTTCGCAATCATGATGTGAATGGGACTGTTGGTATAAAGCGTATGTATAATCCCTTTAACAAGGCGGAATTTGGTATAAGTGCAGGCCGGAACTTTGAATTTATTTATCCCGGCGATGCATGGGTAAATGTGCTGAAGAGGAGTAATATCTATCTTAATAATTCATTGGAAATAGGTCACCAATTCAACATATTAAACGGCCTGCGCCTGCTGAATAAATTTGAAGTGGCCTTTCGCCGTTCAGTAAGCGATTATAAAGTGGGCAACAATGCGGATAGTATTTTCGGAATCTCTAATGACCCCCCGGTTGACTTTGAGCCATACAATGCTACCTATAGCGAAACGAAATTGTTCTTTACTCCCAAGCTGAAATTTATACGGGATGCAAAAGAAAAAATATATCTCGGTTCTAAGTGGCCTACATTTTATGTAACCTGGAGAAAAGGGGTTCCTCAATTATTTACCAGTAAAATAGATTTTGATTATCTCGAATTTGGAGTAGAACAACATATCAATCTCGGTGTGGCAGGGCAAACAGCTTATATTATAAAGACAGGTGATTTTTTAAATACCAAAGACCTGCGCATCATTGATTATAAATTTATGCGACAGGGCGACCCGTTATTTTTTCAGAACCCTAATAAATCTTTCCAGGGGTTAGACTCCACCTTCCCGGTCTTTGACCGCTTCTGGCAAGGCAACTTAGTGCATGAGTTCAATGGCTTTCTGATTAACCGGATCCCTTTTATGAAAAAATTAAAGCTACAAGAGATTGCCGGAGGCGGATTTTTAGTTACCAAAGAGAGAAGCCTACGGTATTTTGAATTTTTTACCGGTCTTGAACGGGTTTTTAAATGGCCTTTTAATCCATTGGCAAGAGTGAAACTGGGAATTTATGTAGTAGGTTCTATTGCCAATAAATTTAATAATCCCGTTCAGTTTAAGATTGGATTGACGACATGGGATAGGTTCAGGAATGCCTGGAGGTAATATGTTTTTATGACCGAATCACTTTCTCTATTTTGTTTCTGAATCAAAATAGCTGTCCTGTTAAATATTTCGGAAAACTTTTCGTTTTAGTGATGGCAACAAAGCACTGATGATAATATCAGTTTATTTTTACGCCAACTGCTATGCACCAAAACTTACTCATCATCTCTTTACTGCTTCTTGGCTTTTCTGCCACCGCCCAATCTGTGAAAGTATATGGAAAAGTTACCAATGCAAAAATGGAACCTCTTGCTTTTGCCAGTGTGCAGGTAAAAGAGTATAAGCAGGGCAGCATTACTAAAGAAGATGGCAGTTATGAACTGGAGTTGGATGAAGGCAAGTATGACCTTGTGGTAAGTATGGTAGGGTATAAAGTGCAGGTGATTACCATTATTATAAGAAAGACCAACTACCAACAGGATGTTATAATGGAAGCCGGAGATGCTACTAATCTTTCTGAGGTAACAGTAAAAGGAAGATTTAAAGACAAGGCCGAAGAATATATCCGCAATGTGATACGAAACAAAGAGGCAATTGAAAATGCTGCTGGGGCTTATTCCTGCAAAGTGTACATTAAGGCAATTCAGGAAGATTCGATGGCTTTTAAAAAGCCCAGGAAGCCGCAAAGCGATTCGTTATTAAAAGTACAACAAGCCAATGCATTATTGAATCGCATGGCGATGGCCGAAATTGTATTGAACCTCGACCATGAAACGGCCAAGCGAATAAAGGAAGAACGTACCGGTATAACCAAACGGGGGAATACACAAAGTCTTTTCTTTCTTTCTACTACTGAGGCTGATTTTAATTTTTATAACAGCCCGGTCAGTATTCCTTCTATTTCTCAAACACCATTTATATCACCAATTAGTTATAGCGGTTTACTGGCTTATCGTTTTAAGACAATTAGAACAGAAACGGTAAACGGGCAGAAAGTTTATACCATCAGTGTAAAGCCAAGACAACTTAGTAATGCTACGGTAGAAGGGGAAATAACCATTGCCGATGGTTTGTGGGTAATGCTCCAAACAAAGTTGCATTTACCAAAGTATCATTTAAGTGAGTATGATTTTTTTGAAGTGGAGCAGCAGTATGAACTGGTAAATGGAAAAGCATGGATGATAACCCGGCAGCAGTTTACTTACAATGCCATTTCAGATAGAATGAAAGCATCGGGCCGTACCGTTGTTTCTTACAACAATTTTGAACTGAACAAACAGTTTGATAAAAAATATTTTGGTACTGAATTAAGCTCTGCCACACAAGAAGCATATAAAAGAGACAGCAGTTTCTGGCAGAGTAACCGCACCGAACCTCTTACAGAAAAAGAAGTCAGGTTTATCCATTTCAAGGATAGTGTTTACCAGGCCACCCATACAAAAGCTTATCTCGATTCTATAGATAAAAAAACCAATAAGGTAACATGGCAGAACCTGTTATTTAAAGGGCAGGATTTGAATAACCATGTAAAAAGATGGCATATGCGGTTTCCGGCGATACCTGAATTGATTCAGCCTTTTCAACTGGGCGGGCCAAGGGTAGAAGCAAATTACAGTTTTTTTAAAACATGGGAGTCGAGGAAAAACTTAAACCTTTTTGCTGATGTTAGTTATGGTTTTCGGAATAAAGATATTAATGGCAGCATCAACCTGAGCAGGCTGTACAATCCTTTTATTCGTGGCTTTTACTCGCTTCGGTTGCAAAAGAACTTTGAATACATCTTTAGTGGTGATGCATGGATAAACATGCTGAAGCGGAGCAATCTTTTCCTGAACCAGGGAATTGGTATCGGGCATGGATTGGAAATTGCCAACGGGTTATTTGTGTATTCAGATATTGATGTGACTTTTCGCAGTTCGGTAAGTAATTATAAAACGGATGACAGGCTTGACAGCCTCTTTGGCAATGTGCTGGATAATAATCAGGCCATTGCTTTTTCTTCTTACAATGCATTGTATGGGCAGCTTCGGTTTGAATACACTCCTTTTCAACGTTACATCCGGGAGCCGAAAGAGAAAGTTATTCTTGGTTCTGTATGGCCCACTTTTTATGTGCAATGGAGAAAAGGTGTACCCGGTATTTTAAAAAGTAAGGTTGATTTTGATTACATGGAATTCGGCATCAAACAATCGGTAAAACTGGGGGTAATGGGTGTGTCAACTTATACGCTACGAACAGGTTCATTTCTTAGTCAAAAAGATTTGCGACTCGTTGATTATAAATTTCAGCGGCGGGGAGACCCGATTTTATTCCTGAACCCCAGCGAAGCTTTTCAATCACTGGATTCTACGTTTGCTACATTTAAACGTTTTTATGAAGGACATTATATACATGAGTTCAACGGTGCGTTGCTGAATAAAATTCCTTTCTTTAAGAAAATAGGATTGAGAGAAATTGCCGGGGCCGGTTTCTTAATTGCGCCAGAACGAAATCTTCGCTATGCCGAATTATTTACCGGCGTGGAAAGAGTTTTTAAATATCCTTTTAACCTGTTGGGTAAATTTAAACTGGGTGTATATGTTGTCGGCTCTGTTGCCAACCAGTTTCATAACCCTGTTCAGTTTAAAGTTGGCATTACTGCCTGGGACAGGAAAAAGGGGAAATGGTTTTGATTTTTAGCTCACTTGTTTTTGGACATTCAAAATAAATAATTGGACTAAGGATAAGCTGCAGGCCGGCAGGCTGGTTGTCATCAGATAATACGATCTGAAGAAGTACCATAGAAAACCGGCCGTTACTATATCAACTTATGCTCATACGCATACTTCACCAATCCAATAACAGAGTTTGTTTTTGTTTTGCGAAAGATATTCTTACGGTGAGTTTCTACAGTACGTTCGCTGATAAATAGTGTTTCGGCTATTTGTTTGTTGTTGTATTCTTTTTCTATCAACCGGATGATTTCTATTTCCCGGTCGGTAAGGTGGGCTTCTGCATTTTGTTTTTTTCGCTGGCTGGTGCGTTGCAGTTCATCTATTACTTCATCACTAAAATAAATTCCGCCGTCAGCAATTTTTTCTAAAGCCGTTATTAATTCCTGCTTGCCGATATTTTTTAATACATAACCGGAGATGTCGGCATCTTCTATCATTTCATTGACCAGGTCGCCCTGGCCACTCATGGAGAGGGCCAATATTTTTACATCGGGATATTTTTCTTTTACTTGTTTGGCTAACTGGTTGCCGGGTAGTTTCGGCATCATTACATCAGTCAATAACACATCAATGGGGGTTTGTGCTATTTTTTCTATCACTTCACCACTGTTGGTGGTGGCAAAGGCAAATTTGAATTTATCATGACCTTTCAGCAGGGAGGTTAATCCGTCTATAACTATCTGGTGGTCATCTACCAGGGCCAGTATAATTTTTCCGTTTTTCATTGTCATTAGTGATTGTGTAGTCTGACTTTGCTAAGCTACGTCAGGTAGTCTAAAAAGTCTAAATTGGTTTTGTTCATTTTGTCAGCCGGTTGACGATAGTATGGATGCAGGGGTGGGGTGGGTTACAGTTGGGGAAATGTTAATACCCTGTCCCTAAAGGGAACATAGGTCAATAAGTCATTCATTACGAAAAAATTCTTTAAAGAAATATGAGTTCAGGGAAGAATTTCCGACAGGCAAGGGCTGTGTGATGGTGGCCTGCCCTTTAGGCAGGTCGGGAGGGTTTTAGATTGGTACATGAAATGCCACTACGGTTCCCCGTCCGTGGGCAGAATCAAAGTCCACTGTGCCTTTCAGGTATTCGATACGGGTAGTTATGTTTTTGAGGCCGATGCCTTCAAAATTTTCTTTGTCGGCTACATCGAAACCTTTACCATTGTCTTCGATAGTGCCGCTGATGCCTTCTTTATCACGGATAAGAGAAATGTCCAATGTGGTGGCCCCCGCATGTTTAATGGCATTGTGTACACATTCCTGGATCACCCGGTAAAGAACGGTTTCAATGTTAGAGCCCATTCTTTCGTCAAGCCCAACGGTATTTACATGGGCTTGCAGATTTTTATTATTCAGTTTATTTACAAAGTCATGAATAGCAGCTGCCAGATTATTTTTCAACAAAGCATTCGGCATCATGATATGAGATACAGTCCTTACTTCTTTACAGCTTTCATCTACCAACTGGATAACTTTTTGCAGCGATTCTTTTTGTTCTTCATTGTCAAATTTTATTTCTGATTCAAAAGCGGATAGATTCATTTTGGCAGCACTCATCATTTGTCCCACTCCATCATGCAGATCTTTGGCGATGCGTTGCCGTTCATTTTCTTCAGCCTCTATAACAGCCTTTACCGCCATTTCCTGCTGCTTCATCATCTCAGTTTTCATTTTTGTTTCCTGCCGGAGTTTGTTGCGCCTGTATTGCGAATAAATTAACAGCCCGGTAAGCAATATCAATCCACCAATACCGATAAATAAAAAATTCTGCATACGGATGCGGCTATCCTGTTGTTGTATCTGCTGTTCTTTTTTTGCTGATTCATATTTTGTATTCAGCTCTGCTATCTGTTTTGTTTTTTCCATTGCATACAAACTGTCCCGCAGGTAAGACCGTTTCAGAAAATATTCATAAGCTTCCTGGTAACGGCCCTTTCGTTGGGCTACACTGGCCAGTTCATTGTAATTGTTGGATTGCAGTTCTACATATCGCAGTGTTTCTGCCAATTTGTTGCTCATTTGTAAATAAGAAGTGGCTTTGTCATAATCACCTTTGCCATTCATAGCCACACCGAGGTCGGAGTAGGTGAGGGCAATTGCAAAACTATCTTTCAGGAGACGTCGGATGTTTAAAGCACGGAGCAAATTTGCTTCTGCTTCGCCATACTTTTTTTCAATTACATAAACACCTGCTATATTGCTGAGAGAATACGATACACTTAATGAGTCCCCTTTTTTTTCGGCCAGTGTCAGCGAAGAGTTGTAACGGTTCAATGCTTCTTTGTAATCAGCTTTGTACTCATATACTACTCCTGATTCATTTAATATCATGGAGATGCCGCCGGTGTCTTTTAACTGCTTAAAAATTGAAGCAGCTTTGTCATAGTTCTCCATGGCTTTGTCAAGGTCTCTGGTTTTGCGGTATAGTTTTCCTAATTCATTATATACAGGTGCTAACTTTTTAGGTTCATTTACTTTTTCCAGAATGGCTACAGATTCATAATAGTTTTTTGCCGCCACATCATATTTTCCCTGGAAATAACTGGCCACCCCGATGTGTCGTTTTATTTCTGCTACAGCAATGGAATCAGTATTTTTTCGGGCCAGTGCCAGTGCTTTTTCGCCTTCTATAAGTGTGGAATCGAAATTTTTTAATTCAAATGTTTCCAGAATTTTCAGCGAAGCATTTATTTTCTCACTGTATGGCCGTTTCGAATTTACTATAGCCTGTAAGCTATCCACATTCACCTGTGCTTGTGCTAAGGAGGTGAAGAGGAGGATGGCTATGAGGAAGTAAAATCGTTTCATTTATTTTGTTATCAGCTTCAGTAATTCTATTCATCGACCCAACCCAAGTCGTTTTAATTTCAGATGTCATTTAGTTCGCCCCTCCAGGGAGGGGATGTGGCCTAAACTTTAAAACTAACTAACCTACTCCTATCAAGAGTAATATAATATTAAAATGACTCGTTGATCTAAGTCTCCCCTTTAGGGCAACCGAGCTAAACGAAGGTTGCGAACGCAGTTCAGGGGGTTTACAGTCCCAATACATCCTTCATGGTGAAAAAACCTTTCTTATCCTTTATAAATTCAGCCGCCAGCACCGCACCGGTTGCAAAGCCCTGCCGGTTATGTGCTGTGTGAATGATTTCAATATCATCAATCACCGAAGAATATTTGATACTGTGTGTGCCGGGAGCAGGGTCAATCCGCTGGCTGATGATTTCAAGATCTTCGGGATGTTCACTTAATCCATTTACCCATTTGTTTTTTCTTTTAACCTGTTCCAATATTTGCTCAGCTAATGTAATAGCTGTTCCGCTTGGGGCATCTTTTTTTTGAGTATGATGTGTTTCTTCCATTATTACTTCATACGCTGAATGCGGGGCCATTAAAGCAGCCAGTTTCTTATTCACTTCAAAAAAGATATTTACACCTACACTGTAATTGCTTGAATAAATAAAAGAGCCATTGTTGTCAGCACAAATATTTTTCATCTCATCTAATCGCTCTGTCCATCCGGTAGAGCCGCACACTATGGGTACACCAAATTCAATACAGGCTTTTACATTATCATACGCCGAATGAGGGCTGGTAAATTCGATAGCAGCTTCTGCCTTTGCCATATTCTCTTTGGTAAACTCATGTAAATTCGGCTGGTCAATTTTGAAAACTATTTCATGGCCTCTTTGCAATGCCACTTCTTCAATGGCTTTTCCCATTTTGCCATAACCAATCAATGCAATGCGCATAATAAAAATTTAAGTAGTACAAATGTAACTATTAAAGCCCCTTGCAATACCCGTACTGGCACGGATTTATCATTTACCAATCTGCAACACAAGGCTAAGCCCATTGGTCTTTGCCATATCGCTATAGCCGGGTTTGAACTTTAAACTGAGGTCGGGACTTACATCAAAACTTTTCAGGTGAGCATCTACTGAGGCATCTACAACATTTATTCCCCAGAGTATAAGAAAGAACAAGGCTGAATAATCAATATCCCGCCGGTATTGATTGCGATAGAACCTGAGTGATTCTTCACTTAGCGGTTTCAGGTTTGATCTGATTTTGGGATACAAAGCCGAGTCGGTACGATTGACCCGCATATTATATTTTACTTTATAAGCAAATTTGGTGTCTTTATAACTGCCAAGATTGTAGAAAAAAACACCGGCACAAGTACCCAATGCTCCATATACAATTGGAAGTTTCCAGTATTTTTTATTATAAATCTGTCCAAGGCCGGGAAAGATGGCCGAACGAACAGCTGCTACTTTGGGACTGTGTGCTTTGGTAGCCGAGTCGTATCTATTGAATGAAGCCTTTTTTGTAACAATTGGCGTAGAATCTTTTTTTGATTTAACCATATCTTCTTTAGCCTGTGCAAAAGAAAAACTGCTGCACAAAATGAGTATTATTGAAAAGGAAACTTTCATTACAGGTGAAATGTCATTTTGCTAAGACTATTTACTTGAACATTGTTAATTGAGCTTTCGAAAAAAATATTCAATAATCAATATTCAATGCTCAATTGAAATTAATCAAGTGATGCATTCATTTGCCGGAGTATTTTGTTCAACTCATCCTGCGAATAATAATCAATGGTGATCTGTCCGCTGCTGTTCCGGCTATGCCTGAGTTTTACCCGGGTACTGAAATGCGATGCTAATTTATCTTCTATTCGCTGGAATGCGGGAGGTAATTGGCTTTTTGAAGATTTTTTAACACCACCACCCTGTTTATAGAGGTTTCTTACCAATGCTTCTGTTTGACGAACCGATAAACCTTTTTCTTTAATCTCTTTAAAAATGAAAAGCTGTTTATCAATGGTATCTACATTTATCAATGCCCTTGCATGGCCCATACTTAATTCACCACTGCGGACAGCCAACTGAATATCGGGAGGTAATTTTAATAAGCGAATGAAATTGGCGACCGTACTTCTGTCTTTTCCCATTCTTTCGGCCACCTGCTCCTGTGTGTAGTCCAGTTCTTCCATCATCCGTTTATAACTCAGCGAAACTTCCATGGCATTCAGGTCTTCCCGTTGCAAATTTTCCAGCAATGCTAATTCGAGCAGTTGCACATCATTAGCCTGGCGAACATAAGCCGGAATATCTTTTATGCCCGCCAGCTTTGCTGCTCTCCACCTTCTTTCTCCAGCTATAAGGCGATATTTTCCTGAAGGTAATTTTGAAACAGTAACGGGTTGAATAATATCATGCAGCTTAATAGAGTTGGCTAACTCCTGCAAAGACTGTTCATCAAAATCCCGGCGGGGTTGTTTAGGATTGGGTTCAATATCATCAACCGAAATGCGGTTGGTGCCGGTTGCATTTTCAACAACCATTGTTTTTAATGAACCAGTTGTTGTTTTCAAATCAGCATCAATATTCTGCAATAAGGAACGGATTCCTTTGCCGAGTAGTTCTTTATTTTGTTTGGGAGAGGTCATAGTAAAGCTTCGGGTTTTGAGCTGCGAGTTTCGAGTAATGAACTATAGTTTGAGTTTGTTCATAAAGCTCATAATCATTTTTTGTTCTTCGTCAATATCTTTTAATAAATCGTCCCTTTTTTCCTTCTCGCCAAAATTAACTGCTTCTGCAATTAATAATTGAGTTTCCAGCTCAAAAGATGAGCCAAGCGATATTTCTAAAAACCTGTTATAGTCTTTCATACTGCTCCTGCTACTTCCTTCTGCAATATTGGAAGGAATCGAAACTGCTGATCTTGTAATTTGGGAGGTAATGCTATATTTTTCTTCTTTTGGAAATGAAGCTACAACATTATAAGATTTAACAGCTATCTGAAACCCCTTTTGCCAAATCAATAATTGTTTGAAATTTCTCATATAGAAGGATTGTATTTTCTCGTAACTCGCAGCTCAAAACTAGTGGCTCAGAGCTCTAAAATCCTTTCTTCATTCTTAATTTTCGTCATGTCGTTCTTCTGCAGGATTTCTTTTGCAAGGTTAAGATAATTCATTGAGCCTTTACTGTTGGCATCATATAAAATTACAGGTTTACCTGCACTGGGGGCTTCGGCCAGTTTTGCATTGCGGTGGATGATAGTGCTGAATACCATGTCTTCGAAGTGACGGCGAACTTCACTTACCACCTGGTTGCAAAGACGGAGGCGGCCATCGTACATGGTCATTAATATTCCTTCAATAACTAAGGCAGTATTTAACCGGCTTTGAACAATTTTGATAGTGTTCAATAATTTACCCAAACCTTCCAATGCAAAAAATTCACATTGCACCGGCACTACTACTGAGTCAGCGGCACTTAAAGCATTTACCGTAATCAAACCGAGAGAAGGGGAGCAATCAATAACTATAAAGTCATAATCTTCCCGTATGGCTTCCAATAAATTCTTCATCACCATTTCCCGGTTGGGATAGTTGATCATTTCAATTTCAGCTCCTACCAGGTCAATGTGAGAAGGGATGAGGTCAAGATTGGGAATCTCGGTTTTCAATATTACATCTTTCGGTTTCGCTTCATTTACCATGCAGTCGTAAAGGCTTTGGGTCACATTATGCAGGTCGAAGCCAACACCAGTGGTACTATTGGCCTGTGGGTCGCCATCTACTAACAGTGTTTTGAACTCCAGCACAGCAAGACTTGCTGCCAGGTTAATAGCAGTAGTTGTTTTGCCAACGCCCCCTTTTTGATTTGCTACACCGATTATTCTTGCCATCTTGCCGAAAACTACTTGATAGTGATTGAATGATTGTGGTAAAATTGCCGTCTGAAACCAAGAACACAAAATTAAGTTTTGCCCATTTAAAGACTAATCTTGCAAAAGTAAGTTTTCGGCAAAACAAAACCCTGATGATTGTCTTTCTTAATCTGAATATTATTTATGCGTAATTCTCCTTTCTGGTGGATATTGATGAGTTTCATGCTTTTGCTGGATATCTACTTTTTCCAGGCATTACTGGTAGTTACCGATACGGCATCACTTACTACCCGCATTATTATTTATTCCATTTACTGGGCTCTTTCAGTTATTGCCATTGTTATTTTTTGGGCGTTGCCTTATATACAATTTAAGCACCAGGCCAAAATGGCCCGGACAAAGATATTTTCGGTAATTGCCGGTTTATTTTTAGCCAAACTTATTGCTACAGTGTTTTTTCTTGGCAATGATGTGTACCGTATCATTCGATGGGCGGGGGGTGATGCTGTTTCCAGATCATACGAAATTAGCTGGGCAGGTATTATAGCCGGAGGTAGTCTGTTTGGTATCCTGGTATATGGATTTAGTAATAAATACCGCTACCAGGTAAAAAGAATTAAGCTAAACTATGATAATCTGCCAAAGGCTTTTGCAGGGTTGAAAATTGTACATATTTCTGATATTCATTCAGGAAGTTTTACCAACAAAGAGGCGGTGATAAAGGGGGTGCATACGATTATGAAAGAAGAGCCTGATCTCATTCTTTTTACTGGCGACCTGGTTAATAATGTGGCAGACGAAATGAAAGATTACATGGATGTGTTTGATAAATTAAGTGCTCCGATGGGAGTTTACTCTACATTGGGGAATCATGATTATGGAGATTATGTAAAATGGAAAAATGCGGATGAAAAAGAAGCTAACCTTGAAAAATTGAAACAGGTTCATCATTCACTTGGTTGGCGATTGCTGATGAATGAGCATATTGTATTGGAAAAAGGCACTGATAAAATAGCTGTTTTGGGTATCGAAAACTGGAGTGCCAAAGCCCGGTTTCCTAAATATGGTGATTTACAAAAAGCCCATGCAGGTTCCGAAAAATATCCTTTTAAAATCCTGTTGAGCCACGATCCATCGCACTGGAAAGCAGAAGTGCTAAAGGACTATCCCGGCATTGACCTGATGCTGGCTGGCCATACACATGGAATGCAATTTGGCCTGGAACTGGCCGGGTTTAAGTGGAGTCCAGTTCAATATGTGTATAAGGAATGGGCGGGGTTGTATGGAGTCGCCAACCAGAAATTATACATTAACCGGGGTTTTGGGTTCATTGGATATTCCGGACGGTCGGGTATTTTGCCAGAAATCACCGTTTTAAAGCTTAACTAAAGGATTTTCCTCCTGTTTCCCCCAATATTTTAACTACTTGCTTCGTTTTCAGCATGCCGAAGGCATAGTATTAAACTTTTTTTTAACCTTTGAGTCCTAAAACCCCACCCGCCACTGGTGAGATGAACTGCCCAATGCTGAAGAAATGGTCCATACTGCTGGCCTTTATTACGCTGGGTGCTACTGCTTATACGCAGGGCAGCCCTGCTGATTCTATTATTGTCTCCAAAGAGATTCCTGTATTAGACACTACGATTAATTACGATGAACTTTTCCAGGATTTTGATGCCTTTATGGACTCCATCTTATCACCACAAAGTTATTTCCTGGCCAGCTTGTCAATGAATAAGGGCTTTTATAGTTTTGAAAGCAAAAGCAACTCAACTCTTGAAACATTCAAAAAACTAACATGGTCACCTACCCTTGGTTATTATCATAAAGGAGGGTTAGGCATCACCGGTACTGGTTATATTGTTGATGATGGAACAAATATGAATTTTTACCAGGGGGCAGTTACCGGATCGTTCGACTATTTAAAGAACAAAAAATTTGCTACCGGCCTTTCCTACACAAAATTCTTTACTAAAGATTTATTGCCTTTTTACACCACACCATTGCAGAATGAAGTGTATGCTTACTTTACTTACCGTAAGTGGTGGGTTCGTCCAATGATAGCCATGAGCTATGGATGGGGCAGCCGTACTGATTATGCCCAGCGGGAATCAATCATCCAGGACCTGCGGTTGCGCAGAAGAGGATTTACCTATATCAATACGGAAGAAACAGTAAGTGATTTTTCTTTGATGACTTCTGTACGCCATGATTTTTACTGGTTAGATGTGTTAACGTTCAAAGACCACATACGTTTTACACCGCAGATAACTTTTACCAGCGGTACACAAAAATTTGGTTTCAACCAGTCTTCCAATACTTATGCTACGGTTATCCGGAACAACTCAAGTGTATTATACAGCAGCGAAAATGTTTACCTGGATGACGAAATAAAATTTCAACCTCTTTCGTTGACGATGTTTCTTCGTGGCGAGTATTCAATAGGCAAATTTTTTATTCAACCACAGTTCACCATGGATTATTATTTTCCTGCCACCAGCAATAATTTCAACACTATTTTTTCTTTAAATATAGGCTGCATGTTTTGATTTTTAGAAAACCTTCACATTCTCCCGGCAATAGAATAGTAACATAATCAGTTTTGGAAATTACTTGTTGCAGTTAATAAAATTTAACAGCTCAAACGGGTTACTGGCATTATACTTGAAATTTTTAATGGTCAATTTTTTGTGACTCAAACAAACTAATAAACTACTAAATCATGAAAACAAAACTCCTTTCCCTTGCTGCTGCCGTATTATTTTCGTCGGCTGTCATGGCTCAATTCCATATCGGTGCTAAAGCCGGTGCCAACATTATCAAAATAGATGGAAAATCATTTAAAGACGAATTTAAGTTCGGTTATAGCCTGGGTGGCTTTATGGAAATCCGGTTGAGCAATAAATTCGTTTTACAGCCCGAAGTTCTTTTCAACCAGGCCTCTACTACAATAGACAGTAGTTATAAAAATATTTACCAGGGAGTTTTTAATGCCTCTGCCCAAAGCAAAGTAAAGCTCAATTATCTTTCTATCCCTATTTTACTAAATTATAAACTGATTGGCAGTTTCCTTTCCCTGCAGGCAGGCCCGCAGTTCAGCGTATTGATGAGTAAGAATAAAACGCTGTTGCAAAATGGCGGCGAAGCATTTAAAAGAGGCGATTTCTCCATGCTGGGTGGGGTGCAGGTAAAAGTTGGTGCTATCCGCATCAATGGCCGTTATGTAGTAGGATTAAATAATATTAATGATATAGATAATCAGGACAAATGGAAGACAGAAGGGTTTCAATTATCCGTTGGATTAGCCTTGTAGAATCGTAATCCTCATGAATAAAGTCTCCTGGTGAAAGCCGGGAGATTTTTTTATTGCCCAATGAACACAACTGAATTTTCATTTTCAAGTGCTGTGAAATATAAAATCACAAGTGGCCTAATATAGCCGGTAAACAAAGAAATTTTGTCATCAGTTCCCATTTCTTCGAGTTCTTTTTTTACTTCTTCCGATAAAGAGTCGTACATTTTTGAGAACCCGTTGAAAGTTTCAATCTTATTATTCTTTATCCATTTTGTTATCTCAGGAATTTCAAAACTTGGGAGAAAGCCACCAATTTCGCCAACACTAACACTTTTATGAATTTGCCTGCCATATAGCATTTTATAAGGTATCGTACTTGTGTCGCTGTATGGGTTGACACTATTCAAGAAAATAACTGCTAATTCACCAGTAATTTTATACAAGTCAACTTTAGTGTCGGTTGTTTTAGCAATTTGATTTTCTAAATCGTTTATGTCGTCTAATTTTTCCGCTTTTGGAAGCCGATATAAGTTTATTGAGATGCCCATTTTTTTATTTTATTGGCTGACCGAGTGTCCAAACTTACAACTTTTGAAAGGTGCCCCAGCCCTTACTCACAAAACCCTCCGCAACATCGCCTATGAAGGTTGGTCATTAGACACTCAACTGACAAGAATATTAGTTTTGTAGAGTTGTATTTCGCATGAATAAAATTGCCTGCCTCGATGGAAGATGTTATTACCTTGATATATTTCAACTGTAGGATAAATACAGAAATATGGTCTTAAAAATCATATTTAACCATTTCTATATTTTTAACGATTTTATTTTTAAAATAATCATGTGCTACTTGAGTCCACTTACCAGCAAACATTTTTGCCAATCCTAAAGTTGAAAGTTCATTTGTATTGAGTGGTGTAGACCATGTTATTACAATAATTAAGGGTTGTTTTTTTTGCGATATTTTATTAGGTATTTCACGAATTGGGAAAAAGGAAAAAGAAGTTCCGTAACATAAAAACCTGTTTTTGGGGTTATCATTGTTAAAATATTCGCTTATTATAGTAGGCAGATCTTTCAGAAGACTATCTAACGGCTTGCCAATATATAAATTCTTTTGTCCAATCACTTTCTCTTTTAGATACAATAGAGTGTCGTTATTTAACTGCCTTAAATGATTACTAACTTTAATCTCATTCTGAGCACTTAAAAATTGAGAAAATAACAAACTAATTATTACCAGGTTAAATATCTTTTTCATAATTTTTTATTTTTAATTATAAGCAATCTGCGTTTTCATATATAGGTTCCCCATTCGCATTTACCATTGGGCTACCATTGGAATCCTTTTTTTGCCTTATTCCAATTTTTTTAAAGATGTTGGAGCCGGCAATTGCTTTTGTAAAAGTTACGCCTGCCTGTTTCATTAAATGAGCTAATATTCGCAAATAGGCTTCGTCTTGCGAATACCCTTGGGACGTTAAATAAACACCCATTGGGTTTACCTGTTGTTGCCAAAAAGTAGAGGTGTTATTAAAACCACCTGTAACAGGATCTATTATTCCTGGATTTGCTGCTACAAATGCCTGCAATTGTGAGTAATTATTAATTACCATAGCATACTTAGTTCCATCATAGCCAATTACATAGTGCATTTGAAAATTTGATCCGAAGCTCGCCAATCCAAAAAAATCAGCAGGGCTAGGAAATGGAAAAGCTCCATGTGGATGAGTATGAACAATCATAACTGTATTGCTATTAATGCCTTGCATAGAACCTCCACCAGTGGGCATATTTTGTATAGAACCAGAGACATTTGCGCCATTGCTTTCATTTACAACGAAATATTGTTCAGGTTGGGTTGTACTATTAGGATCAAAAGGTGTAAACAGAGCAACCGTGGAACTTAGTTGAATGTACTGCAATGTTGCAGTAGCACCTGATGAACGATCAGTATTACTGCATGGATTTTCTGGATCAGTTGTTGTTCCTCCTCCACTTGTTGGTGTCCAACCCGGCTGGCACCCTTCCTGCACCGACCCCTTTGTAGCTACAGGTGTATTACCGCAAGGTGGCGGTGTATTATTACCGCCGCCTCCACTACCACCGCCTGAGCCACCTGTACCGCCG
>Ga0105046_10001024_pt1 | contig 41819 bp, 36 predicted proteins | sample MAT03_FD_78385 | JGI IMG/M metagenome (GOLD analysis project Ga0105046, IMG submission 78385) | Freshwater microbial communities from Lake Fryxell liftoff mats and glacier meltwater in Antarctica - MAT-03 (megahit assembly) | ecosystem: Environmental > Aquatic > Freshwater > Ice > Liftoff... | reverse complement strand
TCATCACTTCACCCATTGTTAGATTCATTTTTCTAAACCTCTTTTTCTCTCCAATTTTAATTTGTGTTAAAAATTCTTTGCAAAAATCATCAATTTCGCAGAAAATAGAAATAAGATCTGTCACTTTATCACCTTTTTTTTTGTCGTTATTAAACAAAGTGATTTTAGCGACAGATCTTATTTTTGTTAAGCTTTTCTTAGATCGAATTCACGTTAAAGTCATATGCCATTCATACTAATTGAACCGTTTACTCATGCAATTACTTTGAAAAGATTAACATAAAATCGTTAACGCATTTGGATCATGCGGATTATCAAGTAATTCGCCCGTTTTGGCATGAATACAATATTCTTTAAGCGATGGATCATATGAAAATTTTTTCTTACCATGATGTATGCTCATATATACTTTTTTCCAAATGGGGAATGCTGTCCGAACAGCATACACGTTATACCCCAATGGCTCATTTTCATCACAACCAAGATAAACACCGGTGATCAATTCTGGTGTTGCCCCAACAAACCAACACGTACGCGAATCATTTGTTGTTCCCGTTTTGCCAATTGCTTCAGAATCAATCCAACCAGTTGCATTACGCTTTCGTGCTTTATCCATGCCAATGCTCAATACTTTTGCAACTTGACCACTCACCCGCGAGCTTAAAGCAACTTCTTGATGAGGTTGCACGTTGAAAATTTTATGCCCCCACTCATCTTTTATCCAACGAATATAGTGAGGCTCAATATAGATGCCATTATTTGCATACACATTAAACATACCAACAGCATCTTTAAGAGTGCCTTCAACACAACCAAGGGCTAGCGATGGATACGGCTGCAATGGTGCCTTTATGCCAAAACGTGGTGCTAAATCAAACACTTTTTCATAGCCCACTGACAATAATGTTTTGATGATAATAATATTATTTGAATACGCCAATGCACGCGCCAAGGTCATTTCACCTTCAAATCTTCGAGAATGATTACGCGGATTCCACGTTTTGATATTTAATGGTTCATCAATCTCTGTTTGCGCAAAATGTGCGCCTGCATCAATTGCTGCGGCAAAGATAAGCGGCTTAAAAATAGAACCCATTTGTCGGCGTGCTTGCAAAGCTCGATTAAATTTTGAAACAGAAAAATCAAAACCGCCAATCAATGCTTTTATTTGTCCGGTCTTAACTTCAATTGATAACAACCCGCCATCAATTGCTGAATTTTTTATGCGTAATTGCGCAACTCCCTCTTTGAAAGCATTTTCTGCAATCTGTTGAAGAGCGCGATTCAAGGTTGTTTGTATAACATAACCGCCAGTATATATTGTTTTTTTTCCAACAATTCCCTCTAAAGTCTTACGAACTGCTTCTTTTAAATGTGGTGCACATAAATCATTTTCATGCACAATTAACTGTACTTCAGAAAGCTTTGCCTGTTCATAGTCTTCTTGTGTTATGAACTTCTGCTGTAACATCGAATGCAAAACAACATTTCTTCTTTTTTGCGATGATAACGGATATTTTAAAGGACAATAATGAGATGGATTTTTAACAATACCTGCCAATACTGCTGCTTGATCAAGAGAAATTTCAGCAGCAGATTTACCCCAAAACCGTTGACTCGCTGCTTCCACACCATAAATACCAAACCCAAAAAAAACATGGTTAAGATATGTTTGCAAAATATGTTCTTTGCTAAATTGCTGCTCAACAACCAAAGCAAATAATTGATCTTTTATTTTACGCATGAAAGTACGTTTTGAATCAGTAAAAAGTAATTTTACCAATTGCTGTGTTATGGTGCTTGCACCTTGCACAATTTTTCCATGATATATATTGATACATATTGAACGAAGAATGCCCTTCCAAGAAATTCCCTGATGTTGAAAAAATGCATGATCTTCAGCAGCAACAAATGCATGTATTAAATGAGGAGACATTTGTTGTAATGATATTGGCAAACGGCGATCCAAAGCAAATCGCGCCCATTCAATTCCTTGATCATCAAGCAATATCGTTGGCTTACCTGGATTATATTGTTCCAGAACACTCAAATCAATCACCGTGTTATGAACAAAAAAGAACAGTGCGCCCATCAAACATGAAAAGAATAAACTTGTTATAATAAAGAAAATTCTAATAATTGACATAGTATTTTAAACCAATGACAAACAATATTGCAATAACAACCAACTTTTAGAAAAAAAGAATAATCGAAGTGTCATTGCGAGCCAACGTTGTTGGCGTGGCAACCCAGGTTATAAAATTCTATATATCTTCTTTAATAATGTATTCATATAAATCAAACCAATAAGGGTTACTTGATTCAATAAGTTTAAGTTTCATTGTTCTTGAACCGGATTTTATTTGTTTCTCCCGCTCAATTGCTTTTAACATATCATCATAAAGCTCATAATATACAAGCAATTTACAACCATATTGTTTTGTGAAACCCTCAATCATATTATTTTTATGTTGAAAAATTCTTTGGAGCAAATTAGACGTTACACCAGTATATAACGTACCATTTTTTTTATTTGTTACAATATATACTGCGGGCTGTTTCATATGAATCACTTAAAGAATTTTATAACCTGGGTTGCCACGCCAACAACGTTGGCTCGCAATGACACTTCGATTTAAATATTTTTATTATTATCTAAATTTTTATCGATCAAAACACTTCATAGTATTTTAAACCAATGACAAAGGGCCGCCTAAGCGACCCTTCAATTAGTTATTTTTGTAACTGTTGTTAAGAGTGACAGTCATTTACTGCCTACAATTAATTATAATACAAACTTAATTTCTTCTTGCTCGTCTTCAACGCCAAAAAAAGCTCTGAATGCTGGGCAAGTTTTCCAAAGAACAACAAATCCGATTGTTGCAGCTGCGCCACCAACAACTAGTTTGTGATTTACACACCAAGATTTTGCTTGCGCAAATGTTGGAACGTATGATTTTTTTGGAGCAGGAACAACATCAGCAGACTTTGGATCAACTGTGGTTGAATCTGCTACTGGAGCTTCTACTACTTCTACTACAACGGGAGCAGCAACTTCTGTAGGAACTACTACTTCTACATTTTCAGCTGGAACAACTAATGGAGCAACTACTGATTCATCTGCACGAAGACATGCAGTAAATAACAATGCACCTAATACTAATGTAATTTGTTTTTTCATTGAAATGAACTCCTAAACATATAATGTATCAAACTTAACAACTGAATAAAAATGTACTTGAATAATATTATTTGTCAATATAAGATAATTCAAACAACAAAAATTGCAGAAGGAATCAAGGCAATGAATCACCTTATACCGCTATTCATATTTTTATTTTTCTTTCTTGATGTAACTCTTTTTGGATTTTTTAATTGCCAATTTTTTCATTTAATAACATCTTTATTTTGCGCGACACTTTTTTTTCCTCAAAAAAGTTTAATAGTATTAAGTGCAATAATAATGCCACTTTTGCTCGAAGAATTTCTTATTGACGGTCGTTTTGGCATTCAACTTTTATACATTGTGCCAATAACCTTTCTGATACTTTATTTACGGCCATACTTTCGAGAAGATTCATTTATTCTTCCCTTTTTGTCTTTACTATTTTTTATACTTATAAAGTCTTTATTCAGAAGCGGATTCATCATGCCAAACACCTATATTTTTTTTGAAATTTGTGTTAATATAGTAGTGTTATTCATTTTCTTGAAATATATAGTTAAAGGCAGACTAGACAATCGCTTATATGCATAATATAAGAGGAAAGTCCGGACTCCAAACGAGCTAAGTACCTTAGGAGAATTTATTCAACTAAGGGGGGTGTAAATCCATGGAAAGTGCCACAGAAAAAAACCGCCATTCTTGAAAAAGCGTGGTAAGGGTGAAAACGTGCGGTAAGAGCGCACGAATTATTATAGCAATATAATAATGGGGTAAACCCTACTTGGAGCAAGACAAAATAGGCATGTACGGTTGTTCGTTCCGGTTTAAACATGCGGGTATGTCGCCTAGATAAATGATTGTCATTTTTAATGTTCGCATTAAAAAACAGAATCCGGCTTATTGTCTGCCTTTACTATTTTTAGAAATACTCATGACCATTACAAAAAAATTCTTCTGGCTTGTTCCTTTTTTCTGCTTTATCTTAACCTATTTTATCTTACATAAAATTTTCAGCATTGCTCCGTTTGCAACGCCCAGCGTTATTGGCAAACCAATTCAAGAAGCACTCACTATTCTTGCTGAACACACACTCAATAGTCGCTTGATTTCTCAAACTGAAGATAATGATCTTCCAGCTGGCATTGTACTCAGCCAACAACCTTTAGCACATCAAAAGGTGCGCCCTTATCAAACGGTTTTTCTGACCATTTCAAAACATAAAGAAAGAATTCCTGCTCCAGACCTCACGCATAAATCGTTAACTTTCATCAAAAATTATCTTGAAAAAGACGGAATTAGTTTCAAATCATTTGGCCTCATGAGCCCAAGTCCGCAGAGTAGTTGCATTGCTCAACTTCCACAGCCAACAGAACTGTTAGGTGAAGATAAAAAAATGATTATCTATACCTCTTTGGGGATGAATAAGCCAGTAATTTTGCCATTATTTAAAGGATATGCTGTTGATGAAGTGGTGCAATTTCTTAATGAACATACCGTCAAAACAACCTTGTTTCATGCAAAACCAGTTGCTCCTGAACATCGCTGTTTATTTTGCAAAGTTATTGAACAAAAACCGCTGGCTGGTTCAATCATTGATCTGAAAAAACCACTTACGGTGCAGTTATATGTTCGTTAAAATATTTTCATAAACTTGAACAATAATTCTATAGATTGATTTTCAAAAACTATTGGATAAAGAGCCTGCAAGATAGGCAATTTTAATTGTTTTACTGTGCATAATTGCTGCAAGGAATTAAGAGTATTAACACTCTCAGGAATGGCATTCATTGTTACTAAGATCGATTCTAACGATTCTCCGGCACCCAAACGTCGTCCAACTTCTCTGTTGCGGCTTTTTTGACCATATGCCGTTAAAACAACATCACCAATACCGGCCAACCCAAAAACGGTTTCTTTATTGCCGCCCATAACCATGACCATGTGCATAAGCTCATGTAATGCATAGGTAAGCATTGAAGCCTTCGTTGATTCAGAATAACCAGCACCATCAAGCATACCAACTAATAATGCAATGCAATTTTTAAGAGCACCGCATGCTTGCACGCCAATGACATCATTTGATAAAGAAAGACGAAAATAATCATTTGAAAGTAATTTTTCTATGTTTGAAAGTATCAAATGATCAGGTGAAGCGCAACTTACTGCCGTCATGTGTTCATACGCAATGTCATGAGCAAAGCTAGGGCCGGAAACAACTGCTTTCTTTACCTCATACCCAAAAACTTCATCAAGAATTTGCGAGGGAAGCAATAAACTATCTTTCTCAATCCCTTTACTCAAAAGAATCCATGTTTGATCGCGATGCGCAGAGCCTTTTGCTTGCAACAGCACCGAACGTAAAAATTGTGTAGGAATTGCTTCAAAAATGTAAGCACTGTCTTTCAGAGCTTCTTGCATATCATGCGTGGGAATAATGCGCTCATCAAGAGCAACACCAGACAAATAGTTGTTATTTTCTCGTGTTGTTAAAATTTGTGCAGGAACATCATCATGATGACACCAAAGATAAACAGTATGCCCGTTACGAGCAAGTAATGCTGCAAACGCTGTGCCAAAAGCACCTTCACCAAAAACAGTAACAATACTCATCCACCAAGGTTCCTTTGAATTCTTTTAAATTCTGTGACAGCCGTTTGCAAATCTTGTTCGGTGATATCAGGCCATAAACAATCCAAAAAATAAAGCTCGCTATACGCTGCTTGATATAATAAAAAATTACTCAATCGCTTGGTGCCGCCCGTGCGAATTATTAATTCGGGCTCAGGAATATTACCCATCCACAAATATTTTTTAAAGAGATCTTCGGTGAAATCTTCCAACGCAAGCAGACCATTTTTGATATGAGAAAGAACTTTCTTAACAGCACCAAAAATTTCTTGTTGACCACCATAACAAAAGAGAAGATTAAGATGCAATTTGGAACAATCTTTTGTTTGCTCTTGCATGAATAAAATAGTCTCTTTTACAGCCTCAGGAAATAAATTTTCATCGCCAATAAAATGAATGCGGACCCCTTGCTCGATATACTTAACAACGTTATCGCGCAAAACTCGCACTAACAATGAAAAAAGATGTGAAATTTCTTGCTCAGATCGTTTAAAGTTTTCAATCGAAAACGTATACAAAGAAACATATTTGATATCTTGATCGAGGGCAAATTGAATAACCCGTTTAACTGATTCTGCACCCTGATTATGACCAAGCCATGGCCGCAATCCTTGTTTTTTTGCCCAACGCCGATTGCCATCCATTATGCATGCTAAATGCTGTATCATGGTACAAGTCCTCATGTATGTTCGTTAATTGAACTTTTAAACGGCAGGAACTTTTACAGAAAATCCTGGAACAAATCTTTCAAGCTGTTTCATTATATACCCGCCAACTGCATGCAGTATAATCATACCGGTACACAAGAGCAAGCGTTCAACAGCAACAACAGGAATAAGTGCATACCAATAAGCCGGAACTGTTGGCAACGCATAAATCCATAACACTGAACCTACCGCGTGAGCAACAAATGTGCTTCCTAGAGCTTGAACAAAAATGTTTTTATGAGCAAAGAAATAAAGAGCAATAGGAATCAACCAATAGAGCGTATAAAAGGGAACTTGATACCCAACCGGATGCATAATGAAAAGTATCATACATGCTAAAGGAACCAAAAGACGTATGAAGATATTTGATGATGCCCAATAGGCAGATGCAAAAATGGTAGGAATATGATATGATAGAAGTGTAAAGTGACCTACCCCTGTTATAAGGCGGCGAGTAAGCAAAAGTGACAGACCTAAAAATGACAAACTATCTATCCCCATTAACGGCCCGACTACATTAAGCCCAGAAAAATAAAAAGAGTGTGCACCAAAAAAGTAACTCAAACGCACAAAACGGGAAAGTTCACAAAGAACATAAAACAAGAATACCTGTATGATACTACGAAATGATTTATTAATCATAGTGATAACCTTTACACTAATAATATTGGTAATTTTTGTCATTAGCATAGCATCAATAGGAATCTTCAACAATAGCAAAAGAAAGGAATATAATGCATTATAAAGCAATTATTTTTGATATGGATGGCACGATTATTGATACCACTCATATCTGGAGACAAGCAACAAAAGAACTCATAACCAATCACGGTATTGATTTTGATCACGAACAACACCAAGATTTACACATGAAACTTCATGGACTTGGCATGAAGGAAAGTTGTTCGATTATAAAAAATCATTTTAATTTAAATGCTTCAGTAACATCTCTGATGGAAGAAAAATCGCAATTAGCGGCAAACTTATATCAAAAAAATGTTTGTTTCATTGAAGGATTTCAACAATTTCACATGAAAGTAAAAGAAGCTCAGCTTAAAACTGGCATTGCAACCAATGCTGATGATGTTACCCTCAAAATTACCAATTCAATTTTGAACTTAGAACAATTTTTTGGTGAACACATTTATAGCATTTCGCAGGTTAACTATATTTGCAAACCTAACCCCGCAATATATTTACTTGCTGCACAAAAGCTTAATGTTGATCCAAAAGAATGTATTGCGATTGAAGATTCAGCTCATGGCATAGAAGCTGCTAAAAAAGCGGGTATTTTTTGTGTTGGTATTAACACGGGAAAAAACAGAGCGCTAATTCAACATTGTGATTTGATTATTGATTCATATGAAGAATTGGAATTAAGCAATTTACTTACTAGGTCGTTGCCCTCTTAATATAAATTTTAAATTGACTTTAGGGCAAAAAATAATTAACTTTAATAAAGCTTAATTTTTAAATATAATCCATTTTAACATAAAAAACAATGCTATCAAAAACTAAATTTTTCCTTTTTTTACTTTGTATTAGTACTACCGCACATTCACGGCAAAAAAACCTTGGTTCTCTATTTACTCTAATTAAGAATCAAATAACTTTCAAAAAAAATTCTACACAAAACCCAGAAGTTATTACTAAAAAAAATGAACATAATTCATTTTTTTTAAGGTGTTTAGCAGGCTTAACTCTAGGCTCTGTAGTAAAAAGTTCACTGGGCAATGATTTTACGCTTAATGCACAAGAGCTCCAAGATAAAAAAACAATTTCAGATGAACCGGATATTCTTGATTTCTGCTACTCAAAAGCAAAAATAATTTTTTTACAAAAATCACTTCATGAAAATCCACATTTAAAATCTCATTTTCAACAACAAGCAAAAGAAAAGTTTGAAAAAATTTTAGAACAAAATCATGCTCTTGATACATTACAAATACTTTTTGATGCGGATGAATTAAGTAATATTTTAGTTGAAAACTTTCGCGTTATAGCACAAACAAGCGCAAAACGTCTCTTGTCTGATACTAAAGAATCAATTCTTTGCTCTATAATTAAGTTAACAGCTAAGAACATCAATACATTAGAAAAATCAATTACCAGCGAAAATTTTCCTAAAGAAACACTTTTTATCAATGGTCCTTTTTGTCATTTTATTCAAAAAGTAATGCAAAAAAATTGTTCATTTAAAAATACCATTGAGCAGGTACTAGTAACTCACTTGCCCCATTTTGCCATGAAGCTTACCAAATATTGTTGGGGAAATGATCAACAAATTCTAAACAAAAATTTTAATACGCTCTACAAGCCATTTATTCTTGAAAATAATGCATGCTTCCTTCAATCTTTCATACATCAAATTGCTACTGATGATACTATGGCCAATGTAGCCTCGCTACTGATAGCAGAATTTCCTACAAGCAATTTTGCAATAACCATAAAAAACTATATTGAACAAAATATACGCGTATTTTTTGAAGATACAGTTTTACGTTCAATAGTAGGTAAAAGCAATCTTATAAAAGAAATTTTTTTCAAAACAACTGAGAAGAGAATTAAATTTAACTCACTTCTCTGCTCAGAATTCAATTCAATAGAAGATGTTTTCAATTCTTCTGATTTAACAACATTCATCATCACCTCTAAATGCGATGAATTACTTATGCATTATACAATACAACTAATACAAGAATTCGAATCATTAAAAAGCGATAAAGATACAAAGTTTTATCAAAACTTAGAAAGTTTTTTATATTATTCAAAATTACTTTATCCCAATATTGCAAAATCTTTAATGATGAAAAATATATCTATAACTGCTGATTGTTTATCTTTATCTGCTACGCTCTGGGGAACTCTAAACCCTCGTTGGAAATATTTTAACAATGACTCAAAAAATTTAGCGAAAAAACTGATTTCACAATCTGCCTTATTGGAAAAAACAACGTTTGGTCCATTATTAATCAATACAATACTAGAAAACTATCCCGATTTAAAAGAAGAATGGTTAAAGCAGAGTAATAAAAATGAAAAAAATGCTTCTATTACTACACAGATTCTTCGTATTAAACATTCACCTTGTTCAGAAACATTAAAATTGGAAAAAAAAAATCTTAATCAAACGTCATTAAAAGAGAATATAAAAAATCAAATACAATCAGACACGTATGCTAGCGTTTGTTCTGATGAGTGTACTAATCAAAAAAATGAATCTAAAGCTGGCCAAACTTTTTCCCATTTAAAGCAATTCTCCAAACAAATTGTACGTGAATATTTAGATATTCTTACTGCAAAACCCTCATACTCATTACAATCTACGGTTGAAGTTTTTAAGCATCTTGAGAATTTTATACCTGATGAAGATATCGAACATTTTCTCAAAAAAATTATTAGTAAAGAACATGAGCTTCAAGATACTTATTATACTTTTATTCATGGTCAACGAAGTGAATATTTGCCCTGTGAAGAACTTCACACTTTTCTTCAGCAAACAATCAACAATCGAGCAATTAATAAAGAACATTTACATCTTCATGTAAAAAAAATACATAATAATTCAGAAAACTACAAAGAACAAAAAAAACTGCGCAAAAAATTATTGTCTCAAGGTAGAAATACTGATGAAGATCGACAGAATTTATTATTTGTTAATTGGGCATATTTTGGAAACACTACAAAAATTGGCTCTTCTTCAGCACATTATATTGTATCTAATAATAATGTTGGTTCAATTCAACTTACAACTCAAGAAGTGTTTACCTTAAATAATCTTGAACATCTTTATGCCAACTATAAAGAAAGACTTGATGCTCTTCAAAAAGAATTTGATACCCTCACTCATTATGGATCATGTTTAATGTTAGCAGTTCCTAAAACAACTATTCAAAAACACGTGTACGTTGCTGCCGTTGGAGGTGCAAAAAGAAAAGTTGTTATAAAAGATATTGGCGAAACTGATGACATAAGAATTATTATGGAAACATTAAACAATCATCCTGAAGACATTGAAAACATTGATAAAATTGAATTTTGTATTCCCATGACTTATGATAAAAAAGGTGCACTTAATCCTGAGAGTGGTATTAAAATTTACACTTTTAATGCGGGCGATCAAGAAAAATTAAATGATTATTATGATCGAAGAAATGTTTTATTTAATGAAATAAAAAAAGATATTGACCGATCCACATCGCTTTAATTATCAAAAACTTAAAAAATTACGAATATCTTACATTTTGTAGTCTGCATAGGCTAACCTTTTAAGTAGGGACAATACTTTTTTCGGGGGTATTAATAGTATGCAATCAACAAAAAAATATTCTGCTATTGCTTTTGATCTTCATGATGTGCTTTTTGCGCGAAATTATAAAAGAATGCTTTATCTGATGCTCGCGACACCAGGCAAATTAAAGATTATGATAACGCTTTTCAATCCGCGTTTTATCTATGATGTAATTCGACTTTATCGCAAAACACGGGTGGCAGAAGAATATATTCTCACGCTCGGCGCCAAGTACCCTTTATTACAACCACATATTGATCGCGGTATTGCTATTACTAATTCATTACTACCAAGATCAGAACTCTTTCAGATGATACAAGAACTAAAAAAGCAGGGTTACACCCTTTACATATTTTCAAATATAGGCAAAAAAACCTATCAAGAATTGTTAAAAATTCATGAACCACTTTTTAATGTTTTTGATGGGATTCATTATACGCACGAAAAAAACGATTGGGTTCAAAAGCCTTTTGCGGGTGCTTATAATGATTTCGTAAACCGATTTAATCTTAATCCGACGGAAGTTGTTTTTATTGATGATAGTAAAAAAAATAGTAATGCCGCAGAGCTCTGCGGCATTACGGCAATACACTATACATCTATTAATCAATTACAAAATTCGTTTTATAAATTAGGAATTCTAAAATAAAAAACATCTTAATCTTTCATAAACCACTTTGTTAACTTCACGCAACCCTTCCAAAGCACCGAAAACCCTTTTTGAAAAATACGATCAATAAGATCAAGTCTTCCATCAACTCCCTTATCCGCTCCTTCAAAGAAAGCTATTATTGCTATTGAAGCAGAAGTAACCGGCATTAATTCATTAAAAGGACATTCCTCTTGACAGGTATTATTATACTGATGCTTACCAAAACCTGGAGTATCATCGAATTTCTCAGCTATTTCCATAGGAGCAGTCGAACTATAAAAACCAAAAGTAATAAGTAATAAGAGAGACGTATTTTTTTTCATGTGAACAATCGCATATATACTAGTACAAGAAACTTGTCTTATCTAAGAAAAATTTTGTATCTTTTTACTACATTTACCAGTAAAAGGGACCAGTCATGATTCAAAAAAGTATAAAAAATCTTCGGTTATTATTTGTATTCATTTTTCTTATTTTTGTACAGAAAATTATGTATTCTGCGTCAGAATGTTCTGAAAACAATGATGTTCAATGGACAATCGTTGGTGCAGGCCCAGCTGGCATCATCACTATTGGCCTTTTATTAGATCTGGGTATTCCCCCCCAAAGAATTGCTTGGATTGATCCTGAATTCAATGTCGGTCGGTTAGGAAAATATTATACAACCGTGCCTGGCAATAGCCAAACGGACGTGTTTATTGAACTCATTAATTCTTGCAAAGTTTTCCAATGCTGCAACCCTTCAAGTCTTTGCATTATAAACTCAGTTGGCCCTGAAGAAGATTATCCATTAAATATTATTGTTGAACCTTTGCAAACAATTACTGATTATTTGCGCACACGCGTGAAAGCATACAAAACAGAACTAAAATCATTAGAATTTGTTGACGATTCATGGCATATAGGAACAAAACAAGAATCATTTTCTTCTCATATAGTTGTTTTGGCAACTGGATGTCACCCAAAGACATTATCAAACATCACAACACCTGAAATTCCTTTAGATCTTGCCCTTGATAAAAACACTCTCGCCACACTCATTAATGAACAAGATTCAATTGCTGTTGTTGGCGGATCACATTCAGCTGTTCTCATTTTAAAATATCTCACTGAACTCAAAGTAAAACGCATTATTAATTTTTATAAAAAGCCACTCTGTTACGCCTATGAAGCTGATGGTATTTATTATCATGCAACCGATGGCCTGAAAGGAACTGCTGCACGCTGGGCTCAACACGTATTAGAAAAAAATTGTCCTGCACATTTGATACGCATAAAAAATAGCCCTGAAGCATTTGATGCTTGGCTACCCGTATGCAATAAAATAATCTATGCAATTGGGTATGACCGCAACGAATTACCAACAATTCCTACTTTGCCAAACACAATTTATGATTCTTACAATGCAACAACAGGCGTTATTGGGCCACGTTTATTTGGCATCGGGATTGCATTTCCTGAGCAATTTATTGATCAAACAGGAGAACAACAAGTTGGTATTGGATTAATCGATTTTATGCAGTATGCTCAATCCGTGTTGCCAATTTGGCTTCAAACTAAACAAAATTTGGCTAGATTTGCTCACTGCGCGCAATTGTTCTCAATTGCACAGTTATAAAAAAAAATTAGCATTTAATGAGGACATGCATGCATATCATTGCCGGGATGCGCATTATTGTAATTATAATATTTTCATGCCATTCTTATAACTCATTTTGCAGACAAGAAACCACAAACAACACTATTTTGGATGCAAGAATTGGTGGACCAAACCCGCTTTTCAGCATTGGCCACAATATTCAAAAAAGACATCACGGACTTGTACGTTCTTTCCTCTTTATAGAGCGAAGAAACCAAGGACATTCTTCTGTTATTACCCATAATGGTGCTTATTATGGCTTTACTGATCGATTCACAGCCAATATACGCATACCAATAGTAAAAGAACAAAAATCACCGCCGTTACAATCCTGCGGCATTGGCAATATTCATCTGCAAGGTGAATATGCTTTTTATAATCACTTTGACGGGAATAGTTTAAGCCAAGCTACTGTTGTTGGGACCATACGTTTTCCTACTTCAAATGCACGAACCAAAGAAATTGACACTATTAACGCTTGGTCATTTTTAGTGGGCATTACCACCAGCAATTGGTCAGATATATGGCACCTCTACAGTGATTTTGGCTTGGATATCACCACAACACATCATCACTATAAACTCGGCAATCAATTCACGTATAATTTAGGCATGGGCCGCATCATCAAATCTAAAGGGCTAAAAGAGGGTGGTTTCTTACTTCTTGAACTCCTTGCTGATATCAATGGTCTATATAAGCGACCCGATGTTATTAATGGTAAACCTAATTTGTTGCTAGGAAGCATGGTGACGTATTTAGGACCCACCTTCCGTTTTTCAATGCCATCATTTGTTTTCTTGGGCGGATTACAATACCCAATTGCGCAAGTTTACCGAAATCCAAAAGCAATTCGCACACACTACAAGTTGGGATTAGGGGCTGCATGGCTTTTTTAATGCTTTTAAGCAGTTTATTTTGTTTTTTTTATTTTTTGGTAACACCCTTAAGCGCTTACAATGATATTAGAGATCATTCACTGCTTGAAGGACCAGGGCCTCTATTCAGCATAGGGCACAATATACTAACTAAAAATGAACTTATTCTTGATGAAGAATTATTATATATAAAAATAACACCTGATAACTCATCACTCATTAATTTTAATAGTGTATATTACGGAATAACTAATCGCTTAAGCGCCGTGATAATCATTCCGACCATCCTCAAAGATGTTGATGTTCAAAACGCCCGCTCAAAAGGCCTTAGTAATATTATTGCACAATTAGAATACGCCTTTTATGAGCACAAGGAGATTGATGCGATTATCCAATACACCATAATCGGTAATATCTTTTTTCCAACAACACAAGTTGTTAAAAATTTTGATCTCTTTGACACAAAGTCACCAACCTTTTTTTTAGGGCTTACCACTAATAACCTCTCAACAGTATGGTATACCTATAGTGATATTGGCATTTTCTTCACCACAAAGCGTCGAAATTTCAAATTGGGCAATAGAATTTGGTATGATATTGGCTTTGGGAGAAATTTCTTTGAGCGAAATAAATTCTCCTGTGCAGGGTTACTTGAAATGAGTGGCATTTATGAACGTCCTGATACAATCAATAAAAAAAAGTTCTTGAAAACGGGAGGAAATAGGCTTTACTTTGGCCCAAGCTTACGGTTTGATTATGGCGGATTAGTTGTTATTGGCGGCTTTCAGTATGTGATTTCAGATGTTTCGCGTGAGGATGTTTCATTTAAGTATCGCAGTATTATTTCACTATCCTATGTTTTCAATTAAATAAGATCATACTCTTTGCATCGACGATTAATAGAAGAACGATTTACACCCAAGAAAGCCGCAATCTTATTTTGATTCTTAAACTTATTCCACAGCATACTCATCATCTTGGGATCTTTTAATGCTTTTTTACCCAATCGCGCTGCTTGCAGGAGAGTTGGATCAGCTATAGAATAATCTTGATCAAGCACTATTGAATCTTCCACTTTGTTCTTTTTTGATTTATGCGTCAAAACTTGTTGGATTTTAGCTTTAAATTGCATCAAACTCATAGGTCGATCATCAATCAACGTGTTTTTTTCTCGCTCTGTCAGCTCAAGAAGATTTTTGAATGTCGGTGAACGCAATGCTTGTTGTGTGAATCCATCAACAAGATCATGCATTTCCTCATGAGCAAGATTAGATAACGAAGGCATACTCAAGGTTGTTTTTTGCAATTCATTAAATAAGCATTGAGAAAACCTTCCTTCATGCACCAATGATTCAATATTCAAATGTGAAGAAACAATCACCCGCACATCACTCATAATGCGCTGATCACCTTTATACACGGTGTAATAACCATACTTGATGAATTCTGCCAATTTCTCTTGCAACTCTATATCAAGCAAATGAATATTCTGAATAAAAAGCGTTCCCACATTATTCAATTGTTCCAACAATGAAGGTTTTTGTTCAAATCCCAATAAAGGATTAATGCCAAACAATTGAATGGCACTATCAACATTCTTCGAAGCCTGCAAGTTCACCACCTGCATCTTTTCACGCAAACTAATATGATGAATTATCTCAACCGTTGGCAACAAATCAGCTTCAGGCATCTGCAAGAACAATGCTTTACGACTTAAGGCAATCTTGAGTAACCCAATTTTGAAATTCAACAATTGACTGCCAGAACCAGGAATCAATTGATTAATCAGCTGCCCAGATTTTGTCGTCTCCAAATATAACAAATAATCCCATTCAGAAGGATTTTGCAACAGATCAATTTGTTTTTTAATAACATCGGCAATTTCAGGATAATACACCGTAATAATAACATTATTATGTTCAAGACTTGGAATTCCCACCAAAATTAGCTTATTTCCTTGAGCATCAAGGCCAACACTTTGCTGCGTTGCTTTATAACTTTCAACTTGCTCAACAAGCTGCTTACACGTTTTTGCAAGTGGGTGACCCATATGAGCATTCAAATCAACACTAATAAGCTCTTTTGCCGCTTGGTTGCCAAACGTGAACTTTCTATTTTTATAAAAAATAATACCAATTTTGCGCTGACGACTTGAACGCAAAAATGAACGAATACTCTCTTTATATTGATTAATTTCCTGGTGCTTTTGGAATAATTCTTCACGCAACTCTTTTTCCTGAGCAATAAGCAATGTAAGATTTCTGTTTTGCAACAAGTGGATTATGTTGCCCAAATACCGAGCAAAAACAAGCATTTCATCGCGTTCAACATTACTGAAAAACTCATTCAACCTACCATCTCGATCAACAATGATATATGCAATAAGGGTTGCATGTTCAAAAATTGGCAAAAAAATTGCCGCATTAATTCGCTCAAGAAACCCAATTAATTCTTGATTGAGTGCATTTTCTTGGTAAAAATTATTAAACACAATTTCATCATAAATTAATATTTTATGCTGTTTGATCGCCTGAACCATTTCATGCGTTAATTCATTAGTACCATTAATACACCGTTCAACCGTCACCTCTCGCGATGACAACTCATTTTTTTGTTCCTTCGTTTTAGTTTGCACATTAGCTAATGAACGAACAAGTAAGTGACTTGAATCTGCCCGTATGCCAAAAGCATCTTTAAAGAAGAGTTGCGTTAAAATACTCAATTCAGCAACTGAGTTGGTATAACTTAATTTTTCAAGAACATTTTTAAAATCATCAATGAAATTGAATGTTTTTGTTGCTTGAACATGATTTTGAAAATTCAAAAAGCGTATCCCCATTACTTTTCTCATTGCAAAATAAATAGCAAAAGTGAAAATTAAAGCCGAAAAACTATCTTCAACATAAAAATATGACTTCTTAAATACAAGTATGCCATGAATGCATTCTGTAGCAACATAGGGAAATAAAAGGTACTTAATTAAAATAGTTAATTGTTCTTTTAAAATCTTTGGGCAATCAGTTAATCGCAATTTTTTTATTGTTATATACAAACTCGGTAAAACTAAAAAAGAAAGTAAATAAACTATACAAAAATTCATCATAAAGAACTCAGCAGGAGTTCTTTGATCATGAAGATTAAAATTAAAAATTGCTAAATATACAAAATACAAAATATATAAAAAATTAAAACTCATGAAAACTTTTTGGCGCCAGCCAATTTTCATCTTTTTTTCAGTAAGGCTCTCAACAAAAAGGCATAATGCTTGAAATTGAATTATATGAAAAGCCCAAGCCAATCTGATAAAAAAAATTATATAACGATAATCAATTGAAGAATCATACAATTGCCTATATAATTTGATTAACCAAACGCAATCTCCAAGAAGACCACTTAATAAAAGAATTAGTAAACTTCCCAAAGGAAAAGTCATTTTCTTACATTTAAAAGCATTAAGCATTAAAAAAAATAAGAAATATACTTTAACAATAGATGCTACAATTTCTGTAAAAAATAAAAACTCAGCACTCACAATAAAATGAGAAATGGAGTCAAATAAAATTATCATAAATCCTTGCTATGTATGAAAGTAATAAATATACTATTCATAGTTTATATAATGATTTAACTCCAAAGGTGGTAAACTATATGTTAAAAAATAATAAAATTTTATATCTTTTAAATAAGTTAGTAAAAATTAACATACCATTATTAGTTTCGCTAGTCTTATTTGTTTTAAACCAAGATGGCCCACCATTTGATTGATCTCTGAATAAAGATTATCAAAAAATAACAATTGCGACAAATTGCTTATGGTTTTGGGTATATCAACCTAGTAATGCTGCCAAAAATTAGCTAGTATAATTTGTTGTACTAGCTTTTTCTAAAAATTAAATTCTATTATTGATTATTGTATTTTTTTTTGCCAAATCAAATCTCATACTTTTTAAATTTTTCAAACTTCCATTCATTCTTTCTTGTTAAGGACAAAACATCATGAATTACACCTTAAAACAAGGGTTAGCCCTCTTTGCATTATTTTCTTTCTTTGCCATTGCCGGCAATGAACAGACTGAGAGTCATTTTTTAAAAGAAATTAATGAACTTTTATCACAATTCCCCTCAGAAAAAATTCTTGAACACGTAATTATTCGTGAAAAGGCAAAGTTAATTGATGATCTCTTGCGAATAAATAAACACGAATTAAATACAAAAAAAGAAAATAAAGAGGCCTCTCTTTTTGACCCAAAACAACCCTCCCCACTTTCAGATAAAGATAAAAAAATTCCAATTCATGAAAGAATAAAAAGAAAATATATTGGGGAACTTCCAGGTAAAATCAATGATTTAATTTTTTATTTTAATCATCAAGATCTGTGTCTAAAAAATAAAATTACTATTTATAACAGAATATTACTTCATGGAAATCCAGGAACAGGTAAATCTCATATGGTAAAAGTTTTGGCAGAAGAATTACAAGTTCCTTATTTTTATTTTTCTGCTTCCTTCTTTGCAGATAAATATATTGGTGAATCTTCACGCAAAATTCGCCATGCTTTCACCATCGCAAAAAATTTAAATAAACCTGTTATCATTTTTATCGACGAAATCGATGCTCTTGCAACAAAAAGAAAAGACAATACTCATAATGAGCACAGATCATCACTCATTACCCTATTAACTGAAATGCAAGACCTGCAGGATAATATTAATGTCTTCATTATTGTAGCAACTAATGATTTAAATGCTCTTGACCCAGCCATGAAAGATAGATTTGCAGGTTCTATATGTGAAATAAAATCATTAAGTATAGAAGATAGAGCAAAATTATTCAAAAAAGCTTTTGCAGAAAGAGGTGTAACTATTGAAGCTAAGTTTGCAAAAAGATTAGCCAAAGTTACCAATACATCAAGTTATGATGATGAAACCAAAACAACTAACATGCATTTCTCTAATAGAGACATTGATAGTATCGTCTCAACTATATTGCTACGAAGATTTGCAGAATGCCATACCGATAAAAATAATTGTAATAAACATCTATGTCATTATGCACGTAAAGCAATTGATGAAACAGGGAAAAAAGCTTCATTTTCACTATTTCACATAAAATATGAATATTGTGAAGGAATTTAATATGATTAACATAAAAATATTAGCAATAATTATATTCCTATCTTACTCTAAAAATTATTCAATGCATGAAAAAAACATGCCTCAAACAAAAGATGATTATTGTTCATCTTTAAATGATGATTCTTTCGGCTCATCTTCAGATGACGTTTTAACTCTTATTCTGCTAGAAACAGAGTGTGATGACAGATCCGCAACCAGAGCTGCTTTAAGAGAACTATTCAAAGATTATAATGATGCGCAAGAAAGCTTAAAGAACAAAAATAAAGACGCTGAAGTTGTTTCGAGTGATACTACGGATTCAAGAAGTCCACAAGCTTGCGCGAAAGGCCAAAATCTTCCTTATTATCCTATAATTCCCTATAGCGCTGATGAGCAAGACTCTTATTCGGAATCAAGAAATGCTTCTCAACACATAGATGGAATGCGGCGCCACTCTAATCAAGCTATGCGTGACTTCTCCAGGCGCTCAGCCCATTATGCTGATTACGACGCTCAAATAAGAAGATATCTAGGTCACTATAATCAATTAGATTCAGAAGATCAAAAAAAGCTAGCGCAAGAAGATCCAAAGCTTCATCAAGCTGCAATGAACCAAATTGAATATGATAACCGCCCGCCCATGGGACTAAAAATGAAGGAAAGCCTTCAGGCAATGGGAGAAGGAATATCTTCAGCAAAAAACAAAATTAGCTCTTGGTGGGGGAATTCGACGTCAAGCGAAGAACATAAAAAAAATAATAAGTCTGAGAAAATATCTTCAAATCATGAATATCTTAATGCAACAGCAGAACACAATAGAAATGCTCGTCACAGCGATTATAAAAAAGCTATGGCTGAGCAACAAAAAGGTCAAAATAACAGAGCAAGAATCACACAAGAAGATCTTAATAGCATCAAAGAAGAAGTCTTCGCTGAAAAACATCATTCGCAAGCTCTTCAAAAATCAATTGAATTAGACAATCTTGATGCAGAAAATAAAAAAAATGAATTTTACAATCAAGCTGAAATAGAGCAATCAAAGATAAGACTAGAAAAAATCATTGAAAGAATTAATGCTCCAGGTTATAATCCACCCAAAACTGAACCTTCTCAACCAAGCTGTGCTTCAAAAAATTATATGGAAGGAGTCTTTGAATCTCTAGGTCAATCAGAAAACTCCTCAAATAAAAATTCCATTTTTGAGCAGAAAGAAAGTGCTCTTGGTCAGGATAAAAGACCTGACAATTCAACGAAAACAAAACACGAACACAATTCACCCTTTGGGCTTAACGATGCCATTGATTTTCCTGCACAAGATCTTATAACTACAGGGCGCCAAGATTCGCAGCGGATTGATCCTAAAATAATTGAAGAACTTATTGCCGACCCCAAAACACCAGAAAATATTGTTGCGCTTTTAAAACAAACCAATGCATTACAAAACAGTACTGACAATCCAAAACTCCGTGATTTATCAACAACAACTACTGAACTTATTTTATTTGCCGAGACTATTTCAAAAAAATTAGATGAGGTTAGTTCTACCCGCACTCAAGAAGAAGCTGAACGCTATAATACATTAAAAGATACAATATTAGAGGTTGCTTCAACGCTCAATCAGTATGTTGGTATTGCACTTAATGAATTGCACGCAAAACGAATAGAAAATTTTGAACAGCTTAAGTTTATTACTGAACAACCATTAGAAGCCATAAAAGCAAGCACCTTGATGCTTGGTAAGATTGGATCAAAATTAGCAACGATAATTGCACCATATGATCCTGAAACTCTTGAGATGGTACGGGATATTTCACCCGATGCAATAGAATATTTACAAAAAAAATCCGATGAGGAAATTGACAAGATTGTATCTTCTGTTAAGCAAAGCTTTTCGAAGTTCGTAGAACTTCCTCATCAAGAAAAGTTTAGGGCAGCTGTTAAAGTTGGCCTTGAGGTAGCATCTCAAATTCTTGTTGCCAAAGCATGCAGTCAAATACAAACATCACTACGCGCAAATGCTGCTCAAGCTAATGCACTAAAGGCAATTGCTACAACAACAGAAGAAATTGTTGCATTAGAAGAAGCTGCAAAAATAATTTCTCAAGAGCAAAAATTAGTACACGCTGTTGAATTAGCTGCAGAAAATAAACTTGCACATTCTGCCGAAAAATTAACACGCAATCATAAAGTTAATGAAATTTTGGATGCAGCAACAGAATTTTCACAATCTGAAAAAGCTAAAGAAATTTTGTCAAAATTGGACAAAAGGAGTGGAAAAAATAATCCATCTCCTCAAAAAAAAGTCCCTATTGAAAGACCTTCGACCCAACCACATCTTCCAACATCAACTGTAGAGATTCCTGAAAGAATCAAAAACTTTATTGCTGAGCATGGTAAAGCAATAAAAAAATTTCCACAAGAAATTGTTAAAAGACATGAAGGCCATATTTTTTCTAATAAACATAAAAAAGCAGGTATATTGAACCTTGGAAAAAATGAATCTGAGATATTCAAAAAATTTTCTGACATCATATTAGAATCTGATAAAGCTGGTTTAATCAAAGCAGCAAGTGAAAATACTATACATACTGTTATTAATGGGCAAGACGTTATTGTTAAAGCCACATTAGATGAAACCGGTAAAATCATTAGTATGAATGGATACCTTAAAACATCCCTAAATGCAGCGAATAAAGGAAATACTTTTAGCTTTACAATGAAAGAATATGCATGAACATAAATAAACAAATATTATTAAAAAATATTAATGCACAAATAGATGAACACAGAAAAAATAACTATGATATGGTAACTTTTATCGCTATGCAAAAAACATTTGATGAATATTTAAGCATGCATCAAAAAGATACTGAAATTTGGTTAAGGTATGCTTTATGTATGTATACTTTTGCAGAAGGAACCGATTATCCTGAAGAATGTTTAAGAAAAATATTAGAATACGACCCAAACAACCTCTATGCCATAATGCTTCTTGCATACATTAATGCGCATGATTCACATATAAGTGATCAACTTTTTATTCAATTATGTAACTTAAAAAGCAACGATAATGAAATATTATCAATGATCGAATATGAAAAAATATGGTATTACACTGATGATGAAAATTATAAAAAAGTATTAATCAAATCTGTTGAATTATGTGATAAACATGTTTGGAATAAGGTTAATTTAGGAAGATTATATATCAGCGAAGGTGATATAAAAAAAGGTCAAGAGTTAATAATTAAGGGATTAGATAATGTTAAACTTATTTATACTGATGACACAGTATATGACGAATTAAGTGTTGAAGAATATTTTAATGAAGTTATTAAAGGAATTCATTTAACTGATTGTAATTACAATTGTATTGTTGGCTCATTAGATCCGAATTATTATAAGCCAATCATGGATTCGATTAATAAACATCTTAATAGCGATTCATCAAACGAATGATTGAAGAACTGGGATTTCAATGCTGTTTTTGTAATACTGGTATTACCGAAAATAATATTAATCCAATTGATATTAATATTATTACCAATGAAGCAAGGCGAGATAAAACAGGTTCCGAGCAACTCTTTTTTGCTCATTTTCATTGTTTTAAAGAAAGACTACATCAATATTTTAAGGCATACTTTATTCAAGAATCTGATTTCCGTTTATATGAAAATGAAGTTTTGATCATAAAAAATAAAGATTGTTTAATAAAAAAAATAACCGAGCTAAAAGAGATTGATCAATGGAAGGTTATTTATTATGGATTAACAAGAGAACATATTAATTCACAATTCGTAATGGATTATTGCTATGCTCTAATTGAACAAAAAAATTGCTCAGATCAATTCGTTCTTGATATTGCTGCACTTACTAATAAAGATGATTTATACAATATTTCAAAAAATATTATCAAAAAAATTAATAATCACGAAGAAATAAGAACAGACAAAAACCAATTTTATAGCAAAATTTGGTCATACCTTTCATTAGCTGCTGATATGTGTGCAGAAAAAATTATTGATTAATTATGCCATTATCATTGGCAGAATATTACTAATCAAATAAGCATATATAGGTTCAAGAAAAAAAAACGGAACAATATTAACACTTCTAACAAAACTAACAACTATCGTTATTATAAAACGTAACATCATAGATTTTGGTACATTATTTTTATACACTATTTTCAAAACATTAAGATCTTGATTACTAGGAAATGCATGCATACCTATAGAAAATCCCAACCAAGCCATTGCAATTAACGCTACTAAAGAATATGGACTTTGAGTTGCAAGTTCGACAGAATTTACAATCATAAATGGGAATGTCAGTAATGCGCACAATAAAGTATTAATAATAAGTGGACCAATCGAAATTAAAAATTGATGCCCAACATTGCTGGTTGTTGCATGTCTAATATAGCCAGCTTTTTTCTCACCAATAAGAAAATATTCTGCCTCATAAACAGGAATCCCTATCAAATCACAAAAAAATCTATGCGCCATCTCATGAACAATTACGCCTGGAAACGTGACAAAAGCTATCAGTTGAAGTGGAAAAAATATAAACATTATCGCCTTCGGACTGATGTAAAAAGTGCCCTATATTCTCTCGGCATAAATGATTTTAATAACTTCCAATTCTCTTCATTTAAAGTAATTCCTCTTAATTTCTTTAATGCTTTTTTATCATTACCTAGAGCAAAATAAGTTTCAGCAACTTTAAGAACTCTTGATTTATCGGTTTTTATATACTCCCACACTCCTTCATACATCTCTATAGCCTTAACATAATTTTTTTTCTTAAATTGCAAATCCGCTTCTTTTAGAACACTAATTAATTCACGATATTGAGGCAAGAAAGCAGCACCAAAATAAATAATGCCAAACATAAGTAAGATCGCTAAAATATACAAATGGAATAGGATAAGAATGTGGCTTTAAAGGTTCTTGTATAGAATTATCTAGCGCTTCGATCATTTTTTTCTCTTGGTTTAAAGTTCTGTAAATCTTCGATAAAACAATGTAGTAAATTATTGTCCAAACAGCAATAGAAGAATGTATCCAAACTTAAAAGTTCGAATTTCACTTTCAGATCAGAAAACTTCTCGTCAAAATTAAACAATATGCTATTCTTGCTGATAAATATTATAGGTTGTAATATATAAATCAAGGGACATTATTGTTTATTCTCTGGAGATCAACATCATTACAAAAAATGAAAAAAAAAATCAACTCACTAAACTGTAGTATTTGTGATAAAAATAAATTATGTATTGCGTCTTTTCGCCAATGGTTTACTTTTTTCTTTATACCTATTTTCCCTACAAGCAGTAAAAAATTTTATTTAGCAGGTTTAAACTTTCAGAATTGTTACAAATATAAAGATGATGAAGCTATAAAGAACTCCCTAAACATCGACTCAAGAAACAACTATTTAAACATTACATATTAGCTTCTTTAAAATAATTAACGAGGATTAAACTTGAAAAAAATCTTAAAATCACTACTAGCGTCGGTCATATTGGTACACTTATTACAAACAACATGCCAAGACCCTCAAAATAAAGAGCCTAAAAATTCAAACGTAGAACGATTAGAAAAAATATTTTTAAAAATTCCAGCAGATAAATTACTTGAATATCTCATTACAAAAGAAAAAAGCCGGCTCATTGCTGAAATGCTGTTAGCGCAGAATCCTAAAACAAACCTTGAAAACCCGGAAGATGAAATTTTTGAACCAAAACAACCAGTTCCCCTTTCTGATGAATATAAAAAAACATCTATTATTGAACGCATCAAAAAAAAACATATTGGGGAGCTTCCAAAAAAAGTGGACGACCTTATTTATTTTTTTTCCAATCATGAAGAATGTGTAAAAAACAATAAAACTATTTATAATCGACTACTCTTACATGGTGATCCAGGAACAGGCAAATCTCATCTTTTTCAGGTACTAACAGAAGAGTTAGAAATGCCCTATCTTGCCTTTTCAGCTTCTTTTTTTGCAGATAAATATATTGGAGAAGCATCTCGAAAAATTCGTAAAGTTTTTGATAATGCTAAAAAATTAAATAAACCAGTCCTAATCTTTATTGATGAAATAGATGCGTTAGCCGCTAGCAGAAGAAGTTCTACGCATAATGAACATAGAAACTCCCTTATCCAGCTTTTAACAGAAATACAAGATCTCCAAAATTATAAAAATGTATTCATTATTGTTGCTACCAATAACCTTACAGTGATTGATCAGGCAATTAAAGATAGATTCGCAGGATCCATTTGCGAAATCAATGAATTAAACCTTGAAGAGCGAGCAGAATTATTTAGTAAAATCTTCAGCGATAGAGGCATAACTATTGAACCAAAATTTGCAAAAAGATTAGCCAAAGTAACCGATACAAAAAACAGCTATAAAAAAACTATTTTTTCTAATCGTGATGTCGAAAACATAGTTATAACTTCAATTTTTAGACAATTTAAAGAATGTAAAAAAGATGAAAAAAATTGCAACAAACATCTTTGTTATTATGCATCCCAAGCTATAAAAGAAACAAATAAAGAAGGGACATTTGCTTCACTCTATTCAAGTTATTGCGAGGGTATTTAAAGAAATGATTAACATTCTGTTATTACTATTCTTCTTTTCTATAAATCTTCATTCTATGACTGAGGAAAATAGTAATTCAACAACTAAAACTCATGTATTTTCTTCAAATGACGTTAACATTGAAATAATTACTGTACTGAGAGAGCTCTTTGTAGAACATAATTTAATACTTGTTAACAGTACCAGTGCATCTGAAGTTTTTACACTCGAAGCAGCAACAACAAATGAAGAAAAAACACTTGATTCGCACGATAACCCTGCAGAAGTATTTTTTAAAGCGCTACCTTCAGACACCGCAGCCGTGCCAATCGTAGTCCCTACGCAGATTCAACTCAAAAATGAATTACGCGATTTTGGAAGAACTTCTGCAGCACGTGCAAATAACGAATTTGAAATCAAAAGATACCTCCAAATATATAATGAACTTAATGAAGATCAACAAAAAGCATGTGCACTTGCCAATAAACAAATGCACGCAGTTGCTATGCGCATGGTCGAATACGAAAACAGACCACCTCTGGGCACTCGAATAAAAGAAACTTTCAAAGAAATCGGTACGGGAATTCATAAAACCTTCGATGCTTGGTTTGGCAAAAAAACAATTGAAGAAATTCAATCTGATCAAGCAAAAAAAGTTTTAGAACAGGCAAAAGAGTGTGCTATTAAACAAGAAGATACTGTACGTTTTGAAGCTGATACAAATATCGTTCCCGCACCTTCAACTCTTTCTTCATCTAACCATTTTGAGCAACCCACGTTTGATCTATCCAATGATCATAATGCACAAATTATTGCAAGCATCATAGCTGATCCATCAACATCGAAAAATGTTGTAGATCTTTTTGAACGAACTCTTGCCCTACAAAACAATAACAACGCCAAAGAACATGCTGATCTATCGGGATTATCAATAAATTTGTTGGTATATTCACACATTATTGAAAAAACCTTATCCAATAAAAATATTCTTCTTAAAGAAAATGAGATTAAGCACTTTGAGAAATTAAAAGCGACTGCATTGGAAGTTACTACCAACATTTGCGATTATTTAACTATTCTCCTTGAAGAATTCACTAATAAGCTAACTAAAGAACATGATTCATTAGTTTTTCTAGCCCAACATCCCCTAGAATCATTAAAAATGAGTACACAATTTCTAGGAAATCTCGGCTTAAATGCATTAAAAATCTTAATAGCATTAGATCCAGTATTTGATGATGAATTTTTCGGTTATATCAGTCCACATAATTTGGATGCCTTAGAAGAATCATCAAGAAAATTTGCTGATATTATAGAGCAAATAGAAAAATCAGTAGTTGATTTCACTGAAATGTCTGTAAAAGAACAATTTAGATCACTTACAAAAGTAACTATCGATCTTGCTACCTTGCATCTTATAAGTAAAAGTTGTTCTCTGCTGCAATCACAATTACGAACAAATGCTCTGCAATTAAATGCACTCGAATCAGTTATGCTTGCCTCTGAGGACTTAGCCTTACTCCAATCAACACGAAATATGATTTTTAAAGAGCAACAATTAGTTAATTCGATTGAAAAAACTGCTCAAAATAATCTTGAAATCATCACAAAAATTGCTGTTCAAGCTCAACAAAAAGAAATTTCAAAACAAGCAATTCTTGAACTTTCAAAAGAATTTTCTCAATCCGAAAAAGGCTTAGAAATCATGGCGCTCTTGGAAAGAAGAAGCGCTTTAAATTTTATTGAACTTCATAAAGATTTGACCAAGATAGCTCATCTTTATAGAAAAGAAACCGTGCTTGAAGCAATGAAAGCTTTAGAGCTTACTTCTGAAAAACTTCAATCAATAGGCAATAAAGAAGAGTTGCAAAAAACCATTAAAGCGATTCAAAAAACAACTAAAGATATAGCCAAATTAAATAGCAACCCTGAATGGGATTGCCTTAAATACACCAACAACAATAAAGTTACCAAAGAATCTATACAGAATGCACTTCAAGCAATTAAAGCGAAAGAATCAGCACTTGCCGTAGAAACAATTAAAGAACTTCAAACAACACAAGGACAAACTTCCATTTGGCACAAGATTGAACCCACTGAAGGCATTATGCCTGAAACCTTAATACCCCGTTCATTTACCATTGATGTTGAAGGAACTAAATTATGGATACATCCAAACGCAACAAAACACTTTGAAGAATTTATTGCTTCACCAAACCTCATGAATGAATTTGTAGGATCAGCAATTCTACCGGCTGCGCAAACATTACAAGCTCAAGAACTCATACTCAATGATTTTTATGCCACGATAAAAGAATTAATCAAGGATGGCATACCTACCACTGAACGCGCTATTGAACTCAATGGTTGGGAAATCAGTATTGGCCCTTCAAAGAAACCTGGCAGTCATCCAATAATTTTTCATGCTATTAGAAATTATAAGTAATCTCATCATAAAAGCACATTTTTAAGGTAAAATAAACTAAATAAGCTAAAAACTGCAAAAAACCTACAATATGAGTTATACTATAAATAATTAGTAGCATACATATTTATCTTTTTATTTTTTGATATATGAAAAAACAAATATTTTCTCTTATTCTCATTGTTTTAATGCTTTTGGCCTCAACCAGAATGTTGGTCGCTGATTGCCTTGATACATCAATTCCCGACCAGGAAGAAACCTGGTTAACCATCATTGTGCACGGTATCATTAACCCACGTCCGCACATCTCCTTATCAAACATTATGCTCGTGATGAGTGATCAAATCGAAAACACGCTCTATGCCCACACGGTCGATATCACCAGAAACGATCCATTTTTTTATCAATATCACCCTATGCAAGCACCTGGATTACAAAAAATTGATATGCATGCTATCAATGAAGGAAGCGCTTCAACAGCTTTTGCACTTATTTATGATGAAATGAGCAACCTTAACCAAACGACCAAACCTAAAAATGAATATTACACCTTTGGCTGGTCAGGGCTTTTGGGCAGAAAAATTCGTTGCATTGATGCTAAGATTTTTTACGGTCAGTTAGTAACTGAGTTAGCCAAATACCATGTCCAGAACATTTACCCTAAAGTAAGAATCATTGGCTATAGTCACGGCGGGCATATTGCCTTAAATTTGGCAAAAATCCATGAAAAACAAGATAAAAAAGCAACATTAAAAGCTATTGATGAAGTTATTTTACTCGGGTTGCCCGTTGTTTGTGACACCGATCACTTGATAACATCCCACTTATTCAAGAAAATTTACCATGTGTATTCACCGGGGGATCGCGTGCAAATCGTTGATTTCCTTGCTTATCACCGGTTTCTTTCAAATCGTATGTTCAAATCTCGCGCAGATTTTAAAGTACCCGATAATCTTTATCAAATAGAACTCCGTTGGAAACGGCTTGCTCGCACCACCAGAAAGTATACCTTCCCTAACTATCCTGGTTGGCTTATTCGCAATGCTGATCCTGGCCACACTGAATTATTCTCTTTTGGTTGGATCTATAATTATCGCGATTATATGCCCTTTTACCCTTTACCAGCCATTTGTTATCTAGGCTATATCTTACAAGAAATTGGTCAAGCAACGCCTCAAGAACGTATTATCACCGTTGATATTAGGCCTTTTGAAGATTCAATGATAATAAAAGGTCAAAATAGTAAAAAGGGCCAAAAAATGGCCTTTTTAAGCCAAGAACAACAGATTTATTTTAAAAACCTGGCCAATACTTTCAGACCCCAAAAATTTAACCTTCAATTGTTCAATGAACAAACAGCCCTAACTTTAAAAAAAGCTAAGAAAAAACAGAAATTAGCAAAAAAATGTTCCAAACAAGTAACATAAATAATTTCAACTTTTTACGTAATGCTACATTATAAAAAATCCCCAAAAAATAATTCGGGGATTTTTTTAGTAACGAGGTAATTGTATTACATCATTTTTGAAGACGAACTAATTCCCACAACGAAAGGAAATCTTCCATTTTCATTTGTTGTGCACGCAGCAACAAATATTTCTCAGGAATTTTTGCCAAATCAATATGAGTTTGCATCATGTTGTTTCTAAACGTTCGACGTGGCTGCTTAAAACAAATTTTAATAAATTTCCAAAATCCTTCTTCATCAGGAATGAGAACCACCGTTGCCCTTGGTTTAAAATATACCAAACGAGAATGAACCTTTGGCGGCGGGAAAAAAGCACTGGGCGAAATTTTCATCATCAATTGCAATTCAAAATAATGTTGAAAGAATAAAGAAGGATAACCATACCCCTTACCACTTTGTTTCACTAATTTTTGCGCAACTTCTTCCTGAATCATAATGACACCTTCTGCCAAAAATTCTCTATGCTTTTGCAAAAGATGCAAGATAGGAAAGGTAATCATATACGGCAAGTTTGCCAGCAACGTCCATGGTTTATTTTGCGCAAAACGAGAGAAATCTGCATCAAGAATATTTTCCAAAAGCACTGTCACTCGTTTATCAGGCAATTCTTTTTGTATGAATTCTGCCCAATGAGCATCAATTTCAAATATCCACAAACGGGCAATAGCTTCTTTCAAAATTGCTCGCGTCAAAAAACCATCCCCACAGCCAATTTCAAAAACCGAACTGTTTTTATCTACCGTTACTTTTGAAATCATTGCATCAACAACTGATTGCTGACGCAAAAAATGTTGACCAAATTGCTTTTTAAGGGGTATGCCCGATGAATAAACTGTCATATTTTCTCAAATTATTTATTTAGTGCACCACGGAAGAAATCAATATCATCAAGCACTCTACCTACACCTTTCACCACACATTGCAAAGGATCATCAGCAACACGTACCGGCAATTTTGTTTCTTTAGAAAGTAATTCAGCCAAACCACGCAATAATGAACCACCACCAGCAATAACAATACCGGTGTCAACCAAATCAGATGAAAGCTCTGGCGGTGTATGCTCAAGTGCAACACGAACCACTTCAACTATATTAGCAATTGTTTCTAATAAAGACTCATTAACTTCAGTACTCGTGAGAGAAATAGTTTTTGGAATCCCGGTCACTAAATCGCGACCTTTAACATCCATTTTTTCAATTTTTGAATCAAGCATCACCGTGCCGATGCTAATTTTGATTTGTTCAGCAGTCCGTTCACCGATAAGCAAGTTATATTTACGTTTTACATATTGCACAATAGCGCGATCCATTTCATCGCCACCAACACGCACAGAACGACAAAACACTACATCCTTCAAACTGATGATAGCAACTTCAGTTGTACCGCCGCCAATGTCAACAATCATGCAGCCACATGGATCCTCAACGCGTAATCCTGCACCGATTGCTGCTGCCATTGGCTCCATAATGGTATAGACTTCACGGGCACCAGCTTGTTTTGCTGCATCTTCGATTGCACGTCGTTCTACTTGTGTTATTCCTGAAGGCACACCAACAATAATGCGTGGGCGAATCATGGTACGGCGATTATCATTCACCGCTCGAATAAAATAACGCAACATGCTTTCGGTTAAATCAAAGTTTGCAATCACACCATCACGCATTGGACGACAAGCAACAATGCTCTCTGGCGTTCTGCCAAGCATTTTTTTTGCTTCTTTACCCGCTGCCAAAACTTGATTGGTGCCTGCTTTCACGGCAACAACAGAAGGTTCATCAAGAACAATCCCTCGATTGCGCACATACACAAGAGTATTTGCTGTTCCCAAATCAATAGCTATGTCATTTGAAAGATAGCCAAATAATTTTTTTGCTGGTAAAAAGGAAAACATTTTTTTCATGCCATACCTAAAATTTTTAATAGTTTAATTCAATGCCTAATGATACACGATTCGTCTTACTAGCTCGCTTTGCAATTAATAATTTTAATGGAATATCCCACTTGAATGAGACAATTGGCGGATATTCATAGGGATCTCTTACTTTTGAAAAATCATAGAAGAAGTTCACTGTCATATATTCTGCATTCCATCGTGATCGTTTAGTAACTTGTGTCAGTGTTGCGGGCAATTGGTTTGGTTGTTGCAGCTGTTTCCATACATCATTCTCATGAAAGATTAGGGTATATTGCGCTTGAATGCCTAATCCCTCTCGAATACCATTCAAAATGGCATATGGTGCAATCACCGAAGTGAATCCAGGATCTATTTTTACCGAACCTTGTGTGGCAGCATACAGTTGTTGCTCATTAGCAATTGGTAATCGTTCTTGTACTCTTTTTTCAAAACACTGATTAAAGCGCAAATACAATCCGACAATCCAATCTTCTTTTAACTCAACTTCCAAATCACCGGCGACATAAAGTCCCCAAAACCCATCGGCACCAAAAGGAATAGAAGCTGGATTGAGAATATCCCGCGTAAGTCCCGACGGTATAATTGCGCCTAAACTAACGCCCATATCAACACGCTTGAGCTTATATACATAATCCCAAACATTCCCCATACGCAGATAAAGATCAATATCAGAAAAACCCGCTCTGCTATACGTTGGAGCTTCTAAACCTACTGATTGATTCATTTCACGTCGCGCTTGATCAAGACGAATTTGATCATCTGGCGTGATGCTCAAAGCATTAATTGTTTTTGCTTTTAATGAAAAATCATTCTTAGAAAAAAGCTGCATGAAGAAACAAGAAAACCCACCAGAAAAATAACGCCAAATATGCTGATCATATTGCAGCGCAAAACCTTCTGAAGCAATCTTACCGTTCATATTCCATAAAATTTCTTGGCCCTTAAAACGCATCAAAGCATTCGCATCAAAAGGATTTGGTAAACCAAGCAACGCAATTGCCGCTTCCATTCTTCCTTCATCATAATCACCAAACATTTCAAAAAGACCAATTTCAGTGTTGTCTTCACCCTTTGCGAATGCTTCATTTGCCGTCATGATGAATAAATCACCAAACAGCGCCGAAGTATGACGTAAGCAAGGAGAACATGGTGATGTTCGTTTTAAACAAGAACGAGAAAAAGTTCGCCTCAGTAAAGGAAGATAACGGTTAACATATATCATACCTAGCGCTTCATGCATTGTACAACTAAAAAGAACCAGAGCAATAAAAAGTGTGCGGAATTTAATCATACAAAAAACCTTGCCTCTTGATGTTATGACAGCTTCAAATACGCTGCTACCTATTTTTAAATTTCAATAAAATCAGCTACCAACGTAAGTCCGTCGTCGCTTTTCACTTATAGAATATCAATTGTTTCGTTAAAACAAGCTATGCCGGAAAGTCTTGGCTAATATTCATTTTACTGGCTGCGCCAGGCGAAGCTCCAAAAGGAGCGAAGACTGGAAGAGAGAGGGGGATTCGAACCCTCGATTCCATTATGCATGAAATAACCGCTTTCGAGGCGGCCGCTTTAAACCGCTCAGCCATCTCTCCAGTTAACACAATTAATTTTTAATCATCTTGCAAATCAACACGATTTATACTTTTTTTTTGCAAGGAGATTATTATACTTCTCTCAGTTTATCTAATAATAAAGGATTCTGCTTTTTTGAGAAGTTTTTCCAAACAAAATTGACAATACGCCTCAGGCTCGTCTAAGCTACTTCACGAGAAAACAATAATTCGATAAAGGAGATTTCATGCTAGAAAAGAGCTTACAAGCGATACTTTTAGCTGGCGGCCGTTCAACACGCTTCAAAACAGGTAAAACAAAATTAGTTGAAAAAATTTGTGGCCAAGAAATGGTTCTTTATGCAACAACACTCCTTGAACAATTAGAAATTCCAATCACGGTGCTTATTGGCTACGAAGGAAACATCGTAAAAGAATGCATTACCAAAAAACATGGCGATACGATTAATTTCGTTGTGCAAGAAGAACAAAAGGGTACAGGCCATGCAGTGTTGTGCACGCAAAAAACGTGGCAGCATGATAATCTTCTCATTATGAATGGCGATATGCCGCTTGTTACGTCTGATATTATTGAGCAGTTAATTCAAAAACACTCTGAAAGCAATGCCAGTATTACTTTTGTTACTGCGCACAATGCCGACCCATCAATTACTGGGTATGGACGCGTCGTTCAAGAAAATCATACCTACCGTATTATTGAACCAAAAGAATTTCACGGTGACACCCACGAACATTGTTGTGTGAATGCCGGTATTTATATTATTAAAAAAGATTTTCTCAAAAATAGTATTCATGATCTGGAAGCAAGCGCACTAACTCATGAATTCTATCTTACTGATCTCATTAAAATTGCCAGTGATAAAGAAGAAATCGTCAAAACAAGCAAAGTTCCCTTTGATGCCATCCGTGGCGTTAATGATTTCAAAGAATTATGGACCGTTGAACAAATAAAACGTTCAGAATTGATTTCAAAATATATGGCCCAAGGCGTTCGCTTCTTTGCTGCACAAAATGTACACATTGATATCAATGTCAGCATTGGCAGCGGTTCTTATATCGGCAACGGTGTGCACATTATTAATAGTTCACGCGTCGGCAATAATTGTGTTATTGAAAGTTTCTCTATCATCAACAATTCTCATATTGCCCATAACTCAACCGTTTATTCCCATTCAGTAATTAATAATTCCACCATCGGAGAACATTGTTCTGTTGGGCCCTTTTCCCATATTGAAAAAAAGAGTATTCTTAATGACCATGCACTCGTGGGAAATTTTGTTCATGTTAAAAACAGCAAAATTGGCGCACACTCAAAAGCCAAACATCTTGCCTATTTAGGTGATGCAGAGCTAGGCGCACATGTAAATATTGGTGCTGGCACCATTACGTGCAACTATGACGGTGTAAAAAAACACGTAACAACAATTCAAGATAATTGCTTTATTGGCAGCAACAACACCTTAGTTGCACCCGTTATTATTGAAAAAAATAGTTATACTGCAGCAGGATCTGTTATCACTAAAAATGTTCCTCAAGGAGCTTTAGCAATTACACGACCGCTTCAAGTAAACAAAGAAGGTTATGCACAAAAGTTAAAAGAAAAATTGGCACAAGAAAGTGCTGCAACAAAAGAAATACCTTTTATTGCAGCCTTAAAAACAAATAATAGCACGAGCATCACAGAAGGAACATGATACAATTTATTCACACAGCCGACATTCATTTTGGCATGGAAAACTATGGAAAAATTGATCCCATAACCGGCATTCACACACGACTGTTAGATTTCCAAAAAGCGTTGGATTTTTGTATCGATTATGCACTCAAAAAAAAAGTAGATTTTTTTCTCTTTTCTGGCGATGCCTATAAAACGATCAATCCCACGCCCACACAGCAACGATTATTGTTTAAATGTTTTTTGCGTTTACAACAAGCAAACATTCCGCTCGTTATTGTGGTTGGCAATCATGATAATCCTCTCAGCTTTGGCAAAGCAAACACCTTAGATCTCTTCAGCGATCTGCCCCTTACCGGATTTCATGTCATGGCAAAACCAACTTCACTCTTGTTAGAAACAAAAAGTGGTCCTGTGCAAATTGTTGGTATACCATGGCCCAGTAGAGCAAACATTGCAATTGCCGCCATGCATGCCTATAAATCTGCATCAGTGCTCACTGAACACATATCTTCATCAGTCAGTTCGATTGTGCAGCATATGGCAAATCAACTTGATCCTTCAATTCCTGCCGTATTAGCAGGTCACCTTACCGTGAGTTCTGGCATTTTTTCCGGATCAGAAAAACGAGCAATTTATGGCAACGATCCGGTTTTGTTACCTTCTCAACTTGCCATTACACCATTTGATTATGTTGGCCTCGGTCATTTGCATCGCTATCAAAACCTCAATCCAAACGGATATCCGGCAATTGTGTATTCAGGCTCACCTGAGCGTATTGATTTTGGCGAACGCAAAGAAGAAAAAGGTTTTTGCCTAGTCAGCATTGAAAAAAAAGGTACAACTACGCATGAATTGATAAAAACGCCAACCCGGCCTTTTATTCAAATCGAGGTTAAACTTAAAGAAAACGTTGATCAGACAGCGCAACTTCTTGAAGCCATTAACAAACATGACATCAATGATGCGGTGATAAAAATTCTTTATCACGTGCCATTGCACAAAAAAGATACGGTTAATTTGCAAACCATTATCAACGCTTGCTCATCGGCAATGCATTTAGTAAGTATCACCCCTATTCATATTCCTGAAACGCGTGAAAAGCGAACTATCATGAACATTTCTATGGATCTCAAGACAATCGTTTCAACCTATCTTGATGGCAAAGAAAACTTGAAGAACGATAAAGAACGATTACTAGAAAAAGCAATGCAATTACAACAAGAAGCGTTGAATGAAGAATTAGAAGAAAACTCATAATTCAATTTCAATTATCGCTTGCCTTACTTGAATCTTGTGGCTTTCTAATATCAACAATAGCCGTAGATTCCCGTAAAACTTCTTTGTATTTTTCAACAGTTTCTTGGAGTTTAGGCATACGCAAGGTGTGAACGATTTCACCATAACGTTTTTCAAGGGGAACAAGGAAACCTTCTTTTTTATCTTTTAAGCGGAATAATTCAAAGCCGCCATTCGTTAATTGAGGCGCTGATATCTGGCCAGGCGACATTTTTATGATATACAGTTTATCAACGGCAATATCAAATTCTTTAAGCCAGAATGGTTCATTCCACTGTATTGCGTTAGGATTAACTTTCAAGATTTTTTCTAACTCCTCTTTTTGCCCTTCAAGTTCTTTGTTAGGATCAAAAGGAACAAAACCAACTTGCAACTGAAATTTTGCTTGTTTATAAACAGGATTTTCTTCATAGAATGCCTTTACTTCATGCTCAGCAACAAAACTATCAGCCTTATGTTGAATCATTGTGTTTGTGGCACCCATTTTTTCAAATTTTTCTAACGCAGATGCTTGATCTAAGCCGGCATCAGCACAAATTTTAGTGAATGCTTCATCAGATAATTTATGCTGTTTTTTGATATTTTGAATATGTTTTTGAGCATATTCAGTAATAGGAATTTTATGTTTCAGGGCATCTTGATAAATCAATTCTTCATCAACAATATCATCAAGTGTTGGAATTTTGCCATCAAAACTTGGTGTTTCTAAATCAAACGTCGTAACATAAAATCTACGTTCAGGGCCATCAACAACAACAGCAACTTCATTGATTAAAAAACGATCACTCTTATCATCAGGTTGTGTTAAAATTGCTTCTTGCGATTGCACATCCACTTGCGACGCTGCATTTGCATCTACTTCATCATTCTTTGCTGAAAGTTCCTTTGTCGCCATAAAAAGAACTAACAAACTAAACAAGGAGAAATAAGTAATTTTTATAGCTCTATTCATAGGTCACCCAGTCGTTTCAACAAACAAAGGGGAATTTATATAAATTCCCCTTTGCATTCAATAGCAAATACTCTTCTTACATTGATCTCATTGGTGCAGCAGTTTTTACTGGTGCTTCTTCTGGCTCTGATGCTTTAGGCATTGCAGCTTTTTTCTTACGATCAAAGAAATCTTTATTCACAACAACTTTATATTCTTGAGCAAGTTTATCAAGTTCTTTGTTTAAAGCTTCAGCAATTTTTTGTTGTTTTAACATGTTTTCAATACCAGATTTAACATCTTCAAATGGTACATATTGTGGCTCTTTTTTGCCGGTCGCTTTAATAACAGCAAATGATTTCTCGTTAATTTCAACGAGTTCAACTGAAGGGAACTTTTTGAAATCAAGTAATTTTTTACGAATCACACCATCAACATTGAAACTTTGGTTGTTCACTTCGCCAAAATCTTTCACGCTGAGGTTTGATTCTTTTGCAACTGCTTCAAAATTAGTTTTGGTATCTTTTACCTTATCATAGAACGTCTGTGCTGCGGCTTTGTCTTCAAACATAACGCCTTGTGCTGTCACGCCGCCAGCAGCAAGCATTAACTGAGGAATACTGCTCTTGTTTTCATCATAATAGGTTCTTACGTCGGCATCGGTAACTTTAACCGGATATGCTTCTTGGAAGTATTTAACGTTCAAGCTACGACGACCAAATTTCTTTATTTTTTCTTCATCTTTAAGATATTCAGGTTTTTTGCTGATACCGTTCTTTTCAACCCATTCAGCAAGAACTAATTCATTTTTTAAACCATCAAAAATTTGCTCTTCTGCGCCAGGCATCATTTCAAAAACTTGTTTATATTGTGGTTGCGCCTCCAAGAATTCATCAATATATTCTTTAAAATCATTTGCTGTTGCTTTTGGCACTTTTGCATCATACATGGTTATGAGCACTTCACCATCAACACCCTTACCTGCTCCTGCTGGAGTTCTTGCAGCTGTTACCGCTGCCGTTGATGCTTGAGTTTCAACACCGGTTGCGCCTGCAGGTTCTGCTGATTTTTTTGATTCAAGCCATTCACATTGTGGCAACATGACTAATGACGCAAGAGCTATCACTAATAATGAATACTGTTGTTTTTGCATACTATTTTCCTTGTATGAAATGAGGGTTACTAAAATGTGTACCTTTTTTTACGGTATACTAACACAGAATAGAAGTTCTTGCAAAAGCATGTTATAAAGTGAGTCTCGTTTACTTTTATCAAAAAGACGATAACCTTGTAGCAATTTATCACCTTTAGTTGATGTAACCAGGAGCTTGTTAATGCAGCACAAATCATTTCTAATATTAAGTATTTTTTTAAGTTTTTTTTCAGCACTACCCCAAGACAAAGTCGAGCGGCCAGTTGATTATAATACCCCAGAACCAACGACACGCTTGCGTTCTCCTCATAAAAAATTCAAAGAAGAGATTTCTACGCCTGAGCCTGAAATTATTCAACATATTTTTATAGCTCCGAATCAAGACAATTCTACAGCACAAGAAGCTGCAAGTTGTATTGGCAAAGTGGAAAGGCTGACAGAAGAAGACGTAATAAAGTTTATTGAAGATAGCCCGCCGAGGCTCAATTTTTTTATCCAAACATTAAAAGATAGGGTCTCAGCAGGCCAAGATTTGTATCAGAAAGACTGTTACGATAAACCCCCCTTTGTTACGTTAGTTGGCCCTCCAGGAACAGGTAAATCTTCTTTAGCTATTGCCATAGCACAACATTGCAGCCTACATCCAACATTTTTGAAAGCTACCACTTTGGCTGATCGATATCAAAATTCTGCAGAAAGCAACCTGAATGAGATATTTAATAGTATTGAAAATTCAAAAGGTCCTCAAGCTATTATTTTAGATGAGATGCATAAGATTATTAAACAAGATAAACCAAATGATAACAACGCAGCAGCTGTTCTTTGGCAGTTGCTTGATGGTGTTAATAGATCAAAAAATATTTTATTTATTGCAACAGCAAATGATATAACAGGACTTCCAGAACAATTAAGGCAACGCCTTACTGGGCGAATTTATATCTTTAAAACTCCAAATTTAGACTATCGAATAAAAACCATGAGATACCACCTGAATAAGTTAAAACCATTAATCCCAATTTCATTAAGTAAAAGGGATATTAATTACTTAGCAAGAGAAACAAATGGTTTTACTAATCGCGATTTTGAATTAGCTTTTACAGAAATAATAGAATACATGAATTTTTTATCAAAAGAAAAACCAGATTCGCCATTAAAATTAACAAAAGATATTTACTTACAAGCAATTATCTATGTAAAGAATAATAATGGTATTTATAAATCGCTACCAGCAAAAATATATGACTATATTAAACCCGCAATTGCACCTGCGCTACAAATAGGTATTCCTTTAACCATTAATCTTTTGTTCAATTATTGGATGCAACATCAAGCAGCACAAGCTCAACAAAATATGCATCTTACAAATTTGAGTCATAATGCTTTGCTACATCAAGAGTCGTTAGTTCAAGCTAAAGAATTTCATCTCGCGGGCCTTGCGCAAGCACAAAGGCTTCATGATGAAGGCTTATTACAAACAAAACAACAGCATAATGAAAGCATGCAACAAGCTAGATTTTTTCATGATGAACAAAAAATCGATAATACTATTAATATGATTTGTAGCATGGGAATAAATACAGCATTGCACATATCAATTGTAAACCCCGCTGCAGCAGCTATAATAGGTGGCCTCTCATTTGGCTTAAAATTGCGCTGTGAAGCTTCAGACATTGTAAAAAAAGTAATGTGCTATACACAACTTCCATCAAAACAACTATGAAAAAAATATTATTTTTATCTACCATTTCTCTAACTTTTCTCCACAATTCACAATGCATGGAAGATCAAAGTAGAAAAAATCTCATAATAATTAATGCTTCTACTTATAACACTAATAATGCTACATCACTAAGTCATTCTTTAAATAATTTCATGATGCGTGAAGCTTCCTATGATCACCTTAGGCATCGCATGAATATGGCTTATACAGAGTCGCCAATTCAAATCCGCCCCATTTCAATTGAACAACAAAAACATTTACATGAAACCTTAAAAATTCATGCACGGGTTGCCTATTATGCAAATGAACTGAGCAAAATAACGCAAACTCAATCTATAAGATCTATACTTTCCATTCCCCATCTTTCCTTTTCAATGCCGGGAAAAACTCAAGCTCCATCACTTCATAATACCCTTCTTCAAAATGCTGTTAATGAATCATTGTATGTACTCTACAAATCTGATGGTTCATTAAAGCCTTCTTTAAGCACTGATGATCAATATCATATGGCTCGCATAACTACAAATTATTTAAAAAAAGAAATACCAGATAACTACAAAGATTTCCTTGAAGCTTTTAATAAAGAAAACCGACCTGGATTAGAAAAAGTTATAAGTGAAGAAAATACATTTTGGGTAGCTCAAACACCTCATAAGAAATCAGAATTATATCCCTCAAATCTTGCTGAAATGCGACAACGAGTGTTAGACAATCGCCTAAACCGAGAAGCACAAAATGTAATAAAATTATTCAAAAAATACGAAATTGAACAAGCAAAATATGTCGTTGATTGCTACAAAGATCATGTTATGTATAACTCATCGTGCCCACAAGATGAATATGCTGTTCTCAACAAACTTTATGAAGAACTTATTACAGAATACTCCACACAGCATATTTTAAAACGATATAACATCGCATCAAGTCCAGAAATTATGGACTTATTGCATGAAGTTGTGCCTTTTGCAGCTGCAAACAAACCAATGAAGGTTATAGACCACTTTATTACGATTTTACATGAAAAGCACAATGACCCAAAATATTGGGATGCGATTAAGCCACTGTTTGATCAACGTGGCCTGCCTATCTTTTATGATTTTGACGAATATATTTTCAAAGATATCACCATATCACCGCTAATTACCCAACCAGCATATCTCAGAGAACGCTCATTATTACTTAAAGTTTCAATGCTCGCTTCCCAAGAAGATATAAATAAATTACAAAACCATCGAAATGTTGTTCGCTATATTGCAAAGGCATGCTCCTCTCAGGGTTTAGAAAAAGAACTTTATGTTGGTCTTGCTTCAGCAATAATCAATGCACTTGATTTAAAAGCAGATACTACCATCTTACAATGTGAAAGCTTAATTTTAGAGCAACCAAATCAAATGCAACTAAAAGCACGGGATAATGTAATAAAAGCTACGCTGAGATTAATGGAAGAATCTGCAGATCTACACGCAAAAAAAGCTCCGCCAAAATTCATCAAAGATAATCAATCAAATTTGACTTCTCTAAACAGACAATTCCATGAAATGGTTTCATTTGAAGATTATTGCAAAATTAATGATACCATGCGAAGAATTTCCCAACGATTAGAAGGGAAACATAATCGCGACGTACCTAGATCAAATCTTACTAAAACAAATTTTAGTTCAAATCCAATTGTTCAAGTTACCGAAGTTAAACAACAAAATAAAGCAATTTTGCAATCTAATAATGTCACAGAAACCAAGCCTCATATTGCGCAAGAAAAAATATCTCGTCGCTTAATTGCTGCTAAATCTAATCTTTTGCTTGAAATCAACAGATTGAAAGAAGAAAAAGGACCTGCAGAACGCATCAATCAATTAGAAAATCTCTTAATTAAATTAACGTGAATTCGATCTAAGAAAAGCTTAACAAAAATAAGATCTGTCGCTAAAATCACTCTAATTAATCACAACAAAAAAAAGAGGGATTAAAATGACAGATCTTATTTCTATTTTCTGC